>ERZ780148.896-NODE-896-length-22539-cov-5.031534_pt1 | contig 22539 bp, 20 predicted proteins | sample MGYA00510984_ERZ780148 | MGnify/ENA primary metagenome ERZ780148 (study PRJEB29588, sample SAMEA2160902) | human gut metagenome | biome: human gut; feature: human-associated habitat; material: faeces | place: Denmark | collected 2008/2010 ...
TATAATATTAATACCACATAATATTAAATATTAATACCATAATGATATATTCATAATAATAATATCATTACAATTAACATGATAAAAACTGTTTAATACTATCAATAGCAAGTTCTTCATCCGAACCTGTTGCCGATACGCTGACCATCATACCCTTTTTTAACCCAAATGCCATAATTCCCATAAGGCTCTTGGCATTAATATTCTTGCCTTCACTTTCAATCTCAATATGGCTTTCAAACTTACATGCTGTCTGGACAAGCTCCGCTATTGGATTTTTATGTGCTTTCTCAATGTCTGCTACTTCTACTGTCTGTTTCATAGTTTAACATCCACCTTTAACTTTCTAAATATTTCTGTCTTATGTTATTTTAAATCACTTATCAAAGTGTACTCTATCGTTTACAATAAGTCAACCAGTTATATTATTTTTAGTTAATTTTAATAACAAAAGCATTTTGTTGTGAAACAATATTAATCATTATTGTTAATCGTATACTCACTTTAATTCATATATTTAATGTTTGTATTTTTAAGCAGTTCATTAGCTCATATGTTACTTTCCATCATATCCATCGTTATATAATCCGCTCATCTGCTCATCAAATACTTCTGTGGTCTCATAATCTGAAAGCATCTGTATAAGTTTTTTAATCTTATCATCCTGTATATCAATCCCTTTAAGCTTATCATCAACTGACTGTCTTAATTCAAGAAGATTATTAAACTCTGTATTCTTTTCAATACCTGCTGCCTTTGATACAATTCCTAATGCATAGGCACATTCATAATTACCGGTCATCTTGGCATTTTCAAAACCACATTTAATATTTACTGCCTGTTTTGCAAGCTCTGAAACCAAATTAACACCCCCAAAAATCGAGTTTTCGTATTCTGTAATAATTGTTTTCCTAAGATATCACAATTATATAAACAAAAATACGAAAACTCAAGTGTGCTTACTGCATTTTTTCTTTAAAGTTACTAATATAGTCTGTAATAGTCTTATCCGAGAAATCACTGCTTTCAAGCAGCTTTATAAAATGCGAACCGACTATTGCACCATCTATTACATCAAGAAGAGGTCTGACATCCTCCACTGTTCTTATGCCAAATCCCATCATAACAGGAATATTACTTACTGCTTTTACATCTTCAAGATACTTTCTTATATCCTTATGGAAATTAGCACCCTTTCCTGTAACACCCATCTGCGATACACAGTATACAAATCCTCTTGCATTTTCAAGAATCATAGGAATCCTCTGCTTTGAAACAGGAGCTACAAGCTGTATGAGGATTGGTGCAGCCTCATTGCTGTCTAATGCCGTCTGTAATTCTTTCTGCTCTTCAAATGGCAGGTCAGGCACAATAAGTCCATCAACTCCACATCCGATGCATTTTTTAACAAAATCATCAATTCCATAATGATAGATGGTATTGTAATACATCATAAATATTATAGGTACATCTACACCTTCATCTCTTATCTCTGACATCATATCAAATACTTTTGTTAAAGTTGTCCCATTAAGTATTGATTTATAAGAGGCATCCTGAATTACCGGTCCATCTGCTACCGGATCTGAAAATGGAATACCAAGTTCAATAACATCAATTCCTGCTGCCTCCTGAGTCTTAATAATACGCTTAGTGGTTGCCATATCTTTAAGTCCTGCTGTTGTATATGTAATAAATGCTTTCTTATTTTCAGCCTTAAGCTGTTCCATTCTCTGCTCTATTCTATTCATTATTTGTTAGTCTCCTCTCCATTAAGATATCTCTGTACCGTAATAACATCCTTATCACCACGTCCTGAAAGACACATTACAATTATCTGGTTCTCTGTCATATCCTTAGTCATTTTAATGACCTGTGCAAGTGCATGTGCACTCTCTATTGCCGGAATAATTCCTTCAAGTCTTGATAATTCAAGTAATGCATCCATCGCCTCTTTATCTGTTATTGATACATATTCAACTCTTCCTGTATCTCTAAGATAAGCATGCTCCGGTCCTACTCCCGGATAATCAAGTCCTGCTGATATTGAATGTGCAAGTTCAATATTACCGTCATCATCCTGTAAAAGATATGTCTTCATTCCATGAAGAATACCCATCTTTCCAAGTGCCATAGCTGAAGCATGTTTACCTGTCTCAACTCCGAGTCCGCCGGCCTCTGCACCGACAAGCTTAACATCCTTATCATTTATAAATTCTGAGAACATTCCTATAGAATTAGAGCCACCTCCGACACAGGCAACTACTGCATCAGGAAGACGTCCCTCTTTCTCTAAAATCTGTCGCCTTGCCTCAACGCTTATAACTTTCTGAAATTCTCTTACCATCTTAGGATATGGATATGGTCCAACGGCTGAACCTATTACATAAAATGTATCCTCTGCTCTTTCAGCCCATGTCCTTATTGCCTCATTAGTTGCATCCTTTAATGTTGCACTTCCTGATGTTACAGGCTGTACCTTTGCTCCAAGAAGCTCCATTCTGAATACATTAAGCTGCTGTCTGTCCATGTCTTCTTTACCCATATAAACAGTACATTCCATTCCAAAAAGAGCCGCTACTGTCGCTGTTGCAACACCATGCTGACCGGCACCGGTCTCTGCAATAACCTTGGTCTTTCCCATTCTCTTAGCAAGAAGTACCTGTCCAATAACATTATTAATCTTATGTGCTCCTGTATGGTTTAAATCTTCTCTTTTAAGATATATCTTAGTTTTATACTTCGCACTTAACTTTTCTGCAAAATATAATGGATTCTCCCTGCCTACATATTCCTTAAGATAATAATTATAATCCTTTATAAATTCAGGATCTTTAATAGCTGTCTCAAATTCCTTTTCAAGTGTATCAAGTGTGTTCATAAGTGACTCTGATACGAACTGTCCGCCAAATTCTCCATAATATCTCTTATCCATAATTTCCTCTCTTTCCTGTCTATACAAATGTTTATTTTTCTGACATTTTTATACCCGTTTACAATAACAGGTTTCATTACCATCATGCTGATAATCTGTTATTTTAATGCAATATTTTATATCTGTAATTAAATTTCACACGTTCTTACTGTCTTAACAAATTCCTTTATTTTTTCAGGATCCTTGCCGCCATCTTTATATTCAACGGCAGAACTTACATCTATCACATCAGGTCCGATTTGTTCAATCGCAAGCCTTACATTTTCTTTGTTAATTCCACCTGCAAGAATGAGTTTTTTATTGTTCCTGTTAATATTTTTTATCAGCTGCCAGTCGAATACCTTTCCATTTCCCGGTATGCTTCCATCATAAAGAATTGCACATATTTTATCTGACGTGTCCGGATCATTTAAGTTATTTTTAGCATCATATGATTTCTTATCAGTTATGTTTTTATCCGATATATCCTTTATACTATCTACGTTATATGCCCTGATTATAGGTATGTCTGCTGCCTTATAGACTTGCTTTTTAAGCTCTCCATGAATCTGTATATAATCAAAGCCTGCTTCTTCAATCTGCTTTAATTCTTCCTTATCAGGAGATACTGTTACGGCAACTGTCTTAATGTCTGATTTAATGGCTTTTATATAAGCTATGAACTCTTTCGCCTTTTCAATTGTTATATTACGTCTGCTCTTTTCATAGAAAAGCACCATACCACAGTAATCAACCTTATTTTCCGCCAGATAATCAATCTCTTGTACAGATGTTATACCACAGATTTTAATTTCAGAAGCTGTAACTTTCTTATTAACCTTAATATCTGATACACTTTCATCTGCCTTATTATATGCATTCTTCCACAATGCGGCAATCTTTCCGGGTGACTCTGCTTCCATAAGTGCCGTACCAATAAGCATTGCCGCAGCACCACTTTTTTTAAGTGTGATAATATCTTTATCATTACTTACTCCGCTTTCTGCTACCACAACCTTTCCATCTGGTATCATAGCCGCAAGTCTTTTAGTTGTATCAAGTGATACTTCAAATGTCTTAAGATTTCTGTTATTAATTCCTATTATCTTAACATCGAGATTAATCATTCTTTTTAATTCTTCTTCATCATGCACTTCACATAACACATCTAGTCCGAGACTATATGCAAGGTCGTATAACTCCTTAAACTTCTTATCATCAAGTATTGCCGCAATAAGAAGAATTGCATCCGCACCGATAACCTTAGCTTCATACACCTGATATTCATCTATTATAAAATCTTTTCTTATAATTGGAAGTGTTGTCATTTTTCTTATCTGTTTCAGATATTCTGTACTTCCATTAAAATGATCCTCTTCAGTAAGACATGATATGGCATCCACAGCCTCGTTATACTGTCTTATTCTTTCCTCAAGATTAACCTTGCTCGCCATTATGCCATGACTTGGCGATGCTTTCTTAAACTCACCTATAATAGATAGTCCTTTTTTTGCAAGCGCATCATAAAAGCTTATGCTTTTTCTTTCTGCTTCAAGTGCAAGTCTTTTCATTTCTGCTTCGCTTATATTATTCTTATGCTCTATAAGTCTCTTCTTTTTATCTTCTACTATAACATCAAGTATCATAATTATCCCTCAATTTCTGATATAAAATTCTCAATCAGTTTTTTACCATGTTCAGTATATATTGACTCCGGATGAAATTGTAAGCCATATACCGGATAACTCTTATGCTGTACTGCCATTATCTCACCATCCTCAGTCCTGGCTGTCACCTCAAGGCAGTCAGGAAGTGTATCCTCAATAATTGCCAGTGAATGATATCTTGCAACCCTGATATCATCGTCAAGCCCCTTAAATATGCCGTCCTTATTATGATGGATAGCCGACTGCTTGCCATGGCATATCTTCTTTGCATACGATACCGTTGCACCAAATGCTTCACCAATACACTGATGCCCAAGACATATTCCAAGGATAGGCTTTACTCCTGCAAAATGCTTAATTACATCTAAACATATTCCTGCTTCTTTAGGACTTTTCGGTCCCGGAGATATTACTATCTTTTCAGGATTCATTTTTTCAATATCCTCAATAGTGAGTTTATCATTTCTGACTACTTTTATATCTGAATTAAATATTCCCATAAACTGATACAGATTATATGTAAATGAATCATAATTATCTATTAACAGAATCATAACTTATCCTCCTCTATTACTGTCTTAGCAAGTGCCATAACCTTGTTACAGCATTCCATATATTCATTTTCAGGTATTGAATCTGCAACTATTCCGGCTCCTGCCTGAAGGTATACCCTGTCACCTTTCTTAACCATAGTTCTTATTGTAATGCAGAAGTTCATATTACCACCGAAATCAAGATAACCGGTTGCACCTCCATACAGACCTCTTCTTACACTTTCAAGCTCATCAATAATCTCCATAGCCCTTATCTTAGGTGCACCGCTTAAAGTTCCTGCCGGCAGAAATGATGATACAAGATCCAGCGGATGAAGCTTTCCGTTTTTCTTTCCCTCTACAAGTGATACGATATGCATTACATGTGAATATCTCTGAATGCTCATAAAATCGGATACCTTAACCGTTCCAAGCTGTGATATTCTTCCCATATCATTTCTTGCAAGGTCAACTAACATTACATGCTCTGCCTTTTCTTTCTCATCGGAAAGCAGCTCTTTTTCAAGCCTTATATCCTCCTCTTTATCCTTTCCTCTCTTTCTTGTACCTGCTATCGGACATGTATACACTCTTGAATCCGTCTGTTTAACTATCATCTCCGGTGAACTTCCTATAATCTCAAATTTACCAAAATTATAATAATAAAGATATGGGGAAGGATTGAGCTTTCTTAACTCCCTGTATATCTCAAAACCTGTCTGCTTAGTCTTAACTGTCCATCTTTGTGAAAGCACTGTCTGAAATATATGCCCGTCCTTTATATACTGTTTTATCTTTTCAACCTTTTTTTCATACTCTTCAAGCGTGTCCGATTTTTTCAATATTTCACCATCGTGATGTACCTGCATCAGACTTTCTTTTTTGTTAGTTCTCGCCTGTCTTATAAGCTTATCAAGCTCTTCTTGTGCCCGCTGCTTTCCCTCGGGTGTATCAGCCTCAAGCACAACTGCTGTCATTGTCTCAGCCATATGATCTATTGCTATGAATTTATCGGCAAGCATAAGCTGTATTGTCTCTATTCCTATCTCATCAGGATTATCATCGGGAAGTTTTTCTGTATATCTTACAAAATCATAACCAAAGCTTCCAACAAAACCACCCATAAATTCAAGTTCTTCCGCCTCCTTGGTCACTTCAAACTCATCAAAATATTCCTTAAGCCTGTCAAGCGGATTACCTTTTCTTACGTCGCGCTGTCCGTTCTTGTCAATGATGACAAGTGCTTCACCCTCTGACCGGATTATATATTGAGGATCAACACCCATAAATGTATATCTTCCATTTTCCCTATCATTACTTTCCATAAGGAAACCTTTTTTTTCACTTCCAAGGCTTTCATATATCTGTATTGCTGTCTCATTAACTATGCTCACTGTCTTTTTGTATGCTTTCAAAATCTTTTTCATTAAACATCCTCTTTTCTATACATTTTATAATGCTAATGTCTTATCAGATGCCAGGGGCTTTGCTTAATGAAATATATCTGTCTTAATACAAAAAAGTCCCTGACAGCTATAACCAGCTATCAGGGACGAATTATCGTGGTGCCACCCTTGTTCAATGTACAACATTTTATTAATCATAAGAAATACGCTTACCGTATTACCCGTAAATCGTGACAGCTGCCAAACTTTCGTCATAATACTGACTTCGACATCGCCCGCATAAATAAAAAGGGCATATCCGAAACCGGATATGCCACCTGTTGTCATTCTCATTATCTGATACAATAATATATCATACCCCTGTAACGTGAGGTCACGTCATCAGCTACTAAAAATTCACCAATGCATCTCCCAAACCCATTCCCTATGGCTATCCATATCAGCTTCCACCAACGCTGACTCTCTGTGATGTATCTTCCATAAGTACTATTTTGTTCATAGACTTTAATTATTCATATTATATTACAGTTATTATATATAACTGCCCTAAGTTGAGCCTATATTAACACCATATTTTTTAATTGTCAATACACTTATTTTATTTTATGCACAATTTTTGCATATGTACTTATTTTATTATTATGAATACATTCTGCATTATTATATTACGCATACAAAATAATCTATCTTCTCATACCCATGCCACAACTTATACCTGAATCATCATCCGGTATCTCTGATATATATGATGCATTAAAAGCTGCATTCACCTCTGGTATCTCCTTTATGCCATCTATGTAATCCTTAAAGTATGTCATAAGGTCCATTCCACTTGTTTCACAGCCCTCGGACTCTTCCCATTCCTTTATTAACTGTATTCTCTCTGATTTTGTTGTATCCTTTATTAAAGTACTTTTCATTTTACTCTCCATTTCTATATGTACTCCATTTCTACATATATTCTGCTTCAAACTGTCTTACAGTTACAGGCTTTGAAAAATAATATCCCTGATATACCATACATCCCATATGTGTCAGCCTGTCTACCTGTTCCTTTGTTTCAATTCACAGCCACTATAATATGCCGTATTAATTGTATAATGAATTATGAAAAACATATTTAAAAACTGTATTTGTGAATTATCTTATTCCGTATCTTCTAACACTATTATTCCTAATTTAAAATATCCAAAAGCTCATCAAAGCTGTCTATCCTCGCATCATACTTCTTAACTTCACCAAATCCATACGCTGCATAAATAAATGGTATGCCTGCATCTATTGCTGATTGTGCATCTCCTTGTGTATCTCCTACATATACCGGATGTTTAAGCTTGTTGCGTTCTATAAGAAGACGGTTACTCTCCCCCTTTGGAAGTCTTGTTCTTCCCCAACACTCTGTGTCAAGAAAATATTTCTTAGTATCATGTGCTTTCATAAATGCTTCTATATATCCATCCTGACAGTTACTTACTATATATAGCTTATATTTTACTGAAAGTGCCGCAAGTGTTTCCTTAAGCTTTGGATACAGTATTCCGCCCTTCTTCTCAAGATATTTATTTTCAAATGCACACAGCTCATCCATTACAGACATCTGAACCTGTCTTGTTTCACACGGAAACAGCTTCGCTGATATATCATACATGGGAAGACCCATACAGCCGTTAAGATCTTCTTCTGTCACCGTTCTTTTACTTATTTCAGGGTGCTTTTGTAATATAATATCCCATGCCTCACATATTGGTTTAACCGAATTCCACATAGTCCCATCAAGGTCAAATATTATACTGTCCGTATTTTCAAAATTATAATTCATTAAGAAGTCCCTCCAATGCTTTTTCCTGTGTTATATCATATACGATTGAGAAACAGTCCTTGGCAAGCCTGTTATCTCCATCTTTCATCATAAGCTCACCGACCCTGTATACAACACCTATAGTATCTGACTGCGGACCAGGCTCAATGCCATTTTCATCGAATAACTTCTGCATTGAGCGAATATCCATATCCGGTGTCTTATCATTTAATGCCTGCTCAAGATATTTAAGTTCACTGTCCGCATTGTCCGTATGATAATAAATATTACTGTAAATATAACACGCTCTTGCAAGCTCTGTCTTATACTTTGAAAGATTATAATATCCCATGTTGCGGTAATATCTTGCCATAGTTGCCCTTGTACAGCAATATCTGTAGCCCTGTACAGTAACAGCAGCATATCTTTCAAGCTTTCCAATATATTTATAACACTCTGCAAGTCCAAGTATCGAATCTAAATCTACCGGATTCCATTCTATTGCATGGATATATGCTTCTTTTGCAGCATTATATTTTCCAAGCTCCATACACAGTCCGCCGTAAGTTCTGTAATACTCACCATAAGGTATCTCTGTACACTTAACATCACATTCCGGTTTGAAATAATATGCATAAATATAATATTCCATTACATGATTAAGACTTATATATATTTCTCTTTCATCGTCTTTACTGCCGCTCATTGCAATAACATCATTACGGCTTACACTTCCTGCCTTTCTTACGCTGACATTTGTCTCGAGCTTTTCAAGCAGTTCACTCATCATCTGTCTTGCCTGCTCTTTTTCACCTTTTTCAAATAAATCTTTAAAATCCTCGTAATATTTTTTTACATCTTCATAATCTGTTATATTAATATCGTGTTTATTTTCCATTTTTTATCCTCTATTATCAATTTTCATATATTTTAAAACTTACATACAAGAACTGCTATTGTTCTCGGTGCTATTTTAATCTGCTTATCTTTAATCTGGATATCACTTTTAATATCACCGGAGCATATTTTTACTTTCCACTTAGAATCTCCGGGGATTTTAGGAAGCGCAAGCATGTGATTTTCCCAGTGCATATTGTATGCAACATAGATGAGTTCATCTCCCCCGGCATATTTAGAACAATACATTATGCCTATATGTCTGTTATAATTCTCCATCGCACTATACCATGCATTATCACCATGATATGACACATCCGGATATCCGCAGACAAGTCTGTCACTTGCAAGCAGCTTATCATCCATATGAAGAATCTTATTGTCTTTTCTAAACTGTATAAGTTCTCTTACAAACTCAAAAATCTCCTTTGAATAATCCGAATTTTTCCAGTTAAGCCATGAGGTTTCACTGTCTATACAATATGGATTATTATTGCCTCCCTGGGTATTCCTGAACTCATCTCCTGCAAGAATAAGCGGAGTCCCCTGTGACAGCATAAGCAGCATAAACGCATTTTTAATCTGCCGCTGTCTTAAATCTGTTATCTTCTTTTTCCTCGTCTTTCCTTCCGTTCCACAATTCCAGCTATAATTAAAATTCTCACCATCCATATTATTCTCGCCATTTGCCTCATTATGCTTTCTATCGTAGCTCACAAGATCATTAAGCGTAAATCCGTTATGGTTGGTTATATAATTAATACATGCCGCATTAGAAGGATTATTTCTTGCCGTATTAATAAAATCACCGAGCTGGTTTTCTTCTCCTTTCAGAAACTTCCTGACCGTATTCATATAGCCGTTATTATAATCCGCCATGTTTTTATATTTTTTCGCACTTCCATTCCAAAACACTGTAAATATCTTGGTTCTTGATAACACGGGATCTGTCGCTGCTGCACTTAATGCCGCATCAGGTGCATACAGATGTATGCCGTCTATATGATAATTAATAACCCAGTATTTTATGCAATCTGTTATCATACTCACCGGCTCGTCAGTAAAATACATCTCCATTATAACTTCAATTCCATTCTTATGAAGTCTTTTTACCAGTTTTTTAAATTCTATGGTATAATCACTCTTTGCCGGTGCTATTGAACTAAATGCCGCTTTTGGTGCAAAATAAAATGCATCTTTAGTATATCCCCAGTAATTAATCTTTCTTGAAACAATATCACCATCTATAATATCCCTGCTGTCATGAATATTCATTCCTTCGCTGCCATTCATTGCACCATTCACAATACCTGAATACATATCCGTCTGAAATCTTTTACACTCATCATATTCGTATGCAGGCATCAGCTCAATTGCTGTTATTCCTAGCTTTTTAAGATATGGGAGCTTCTCTGCAATGCCTTTAAATGTTCCTTTATGTGCTACTGCTGACGTACAGCTCTTTGTAAATCCTCTTACATTGAGCTTGTATATTATGCTGTCAGCATAAGAAATGCCGGGTGCTGCATCATCTTCCCAGTCGAAGTTTTCCATTCCAACGCGGCTTAGATGTATCTTTTCATGCACTTCTCCATATATTTCACAGCCTGTAACTGTCTTGGCATATGGGTCTGTTATATACTCATTGCCTTTTTTATATACATAATAACATCTGTCAAGCCCCACACCTGTTATTTTGCATGAAAATACATCTCCTGTCTTATATTGCCAATCCATCTTATGTTCAAATATTATATTTTTACAATCTGAATCGTATATTATAAGCTCTATTTCAGGTTCACTTGAGGCAAATGAAAAATTATAGCTTCTGTTTACCTTTGTACAACCCATAATCAATGAATTTCCTTTATTTACCACCATTTTCCTGCCCTCTTATATTTTTAATTTGCTCATATATCAGTTTATGTTTATAATTATAACTTCTTTTTGTATTTAATAAAAGAGTTTTATTTAATTTTAGCATGGTATTTTTATTTACCTCTCAAAAAATGGTGTTAAAACGTCATAATATTATTATTTTTTTAATGCATATTCCCAATTCTAATATTTTAAAGCTATAAGCCCAGTAAATATACGGTGTTCATATTTTGCATTAATGTAACCCGCTTTTTTTCTGATATAATGTTGAATATAAGCTGATATTAATTATTTTTTTAATATTTTTCCTTTTTTTCGACACCTTCATAGTTAAATTCAGGAATAAAACTGTCTTTGTCAGCTCCTCCCTCCTGAATAAATGCATTTTCTACTCCTAGATCAATCGCATAATCAACCACTTTATTATATTCTCTTTTGGTAATATGCCTGTTAAGCTCCTTAATATCACGTACCTGTGGGAGCGGCGTGTACTGGTTCATAATACTTATGTAACAATTATCATTATATGTATCATACAGATATTTTATTACTTCTTTGGAATCATTTAAAAGCCCCGGCAGCATAAGATGTCTTACTATCATTCCTTTTAACATAATTCCATCTTCTATATTCTTATTATAAAAAGTTTCACCCCCATATATACCCTGGTCAGTCGGCGGATTTTCATCAGCTTTTGCTTTTCTACCTGATATCTGTTTTTCATCCGGCTTTTGATTTTTATCTGATATTAACTTTTCATTAAACAGCGGCTTTCCGGTCTGTCTGTACATCTCTGCTATTGCTCTTTTTGCCACTTCAGGATAATCCGGTGCATGTGAATACTTTTCTGCTGCCAGCGAAGACATATATTTCATATCCGGAAGATATACATCTATAAGTCCTTCAAGCCTTTTTAAGGTATCGACATTTTCATATGAGCTTGTATTGTATACAATAGGAATTACAAGCCCCTGAGCCTTCGCCATTTCCAGTGCTGTTATTATCACCGGTACATAATGTGACGGTGTTACAAGATTGATATTATTAGCTTTTTTATCCTGCAATTCCAAAAAAATCTCTGACAGTCTTTCAACACTTATTTCTTTGCCATCCCTGCCTGCCGCAATATTATAATTCTGACAGAATACACATCTTAACTGACAGCCTGTAAAAAATACGGCCCCGGAACCATTATTCCCTGAAATACAGGGTTCCTCCCACATATGAAGCGCCGCCCTTGCCAGAAAGACCTGACGCGGCATCTGACAAAAGCCTGCATGTTCACGTATTATATCCATATTATCCGCAGCACTAAATCTTCTGTCTTTATTACATTTTCTCGGACATAAATTACACATAACGTGTTTATCATCTTTTAAATTCATTATTCTTCCCTTTATATATTGTTTTATATTTTCAATTATATTTTATAATGTATTATCATTTAATATCATTATTTTTCCCCATCAGCTCATTAAGTTTGTCCAGTGCCTGCCTGATTCCACCAACTTCATTTATAAGGCCCTGCAAAACAGCCTGCTCTCCTACGAGAATTGTTCCAAGATCCTTTGTTAAAATGCCCGTATTAATCATCATTTTTTCAAGCATCTCTTTTTCTATATCTGCATGTGACGATATAAATGTAACTATCCTGTCCTGTATCAGCTTAAAATAATCAAATGTCTGTGGCGCACCTATTATCATTCCATTCATCCTTACCGGATGTATAATCATAGTCGCTGTCGGTGCAATAAATGAATAATCTGTGCTTACTGCCAGAGGTACACCAATACTATGGGAATCGCCAAGCACCAGTGACACTGTTGGAGTCTTCATGGAGGCAATCATCTCTGCCACTGCAAGTCCCGCACTCACATCACCGCCTACCGTATTCATAATAAATAATACACCCTTTATATCTTCATCATCTTCAATCGCTGCAAGCCGCGGCAATACATGCTCATATTTCGTACTCTTACTTGAAGCCGGAAGCACATCATGTCCTTCTATCTCACCAATAATCGTCATAAGATAGATTTTACCATGTGCTTTATTTTTATCAAGTGTCACCTGTCCAAATTCTTCTATTCTCTGGTCGGATTTTTCTGATTGTATATTTTTGCTGTCATTTTTACTCTCACTATTATTATCAGGATTACTATTATCTGTTGTATAATCTCCTGATATAATTTTATTCGATATTTCATTTACAACTGCATTATCCCTGACATCTGTTTTTTTGCTATCCATCCTCATCAGATACTCCTCCAGAATCTTTATTATAGTTAATATAATCTGCAATTCTTTTAATATTATTCATTTACCCTTTAGTATTATTCATTTTACCTTGACTTTTACAGTTAATACATTTATAATTATTTAGTAACTATGTTACAGGCTCCTGTGGCTCAGTTGGTAGAGCAACGCATTCGTAATGCGTGGGTCGTGGGTTCAAGTCCCATCGGGAGCTTTATTTTATAGATTATTTTATCTTAATACTATCTGTAATTCATTCACATCCTTAATCAGTTTCCCATAATATAAATTATAAGAATTTCATTTCTGCTGTTACATGCCATCTACACTACGTTAAGACATTGTTTATATGCAGATTATTTTATCGTGAAAGGTATGATTTATATGGAAAATATTCTTTCTATTAATAATGTTTCTTATTCATACCATACCTTAGCAGGTGAGACAAAAGCTTTAGAAAATATAAGCTTTAATGTACGTGAAGGCGATTTTGTTGCTATAGTCGGCCCTTCTGGTTGTGGCAAATCCACGCTTCTTTCACTGATAAGCGGTTTAATACAGCCTGAAAGCGGTTCTATATATATAAATAATGTACCAGCCAATGAATCAACACTTCATATTGGCCATATGTTCCAAAAGGATAATCTTTTTGAATGGCGTTCTATATACAGAAATGTTCTGTTAGGTCTTGAAATCCAGAAGAAATGTACCAATGAAAAGCTTTCACTTGTAAAAGAAATGTTTGACTCCTACGGACTGTCACAATTTAAGAACAGCAAGCCTTCGCAGCTTTCAGGTGGTATGCGGCAACGCGCAGCTCTTATAAGAACTCTTGCACTTGAACCTGATATCCTGCTGCTTGATGAACCATTTTCAGCACTCGATTATCAGACCCGGCTTGAGGTTAGTGATGATATAGGTAAGATTATCAAATCCAGAAATACAACCGCCATACTTGTAACGCATGATATTGCCGAGGCTATATCCATGGCAGATACAATAATTATTCTGTCTCACAGACCCGGCACAGTTAATAAGATTGTTAATATACACCTTTCCATAGATGAACGTACTCCTTTTAATTCAAGAACTGCACCCGAATTTAAAGATTATTTTAATATGATATGGAAGGAGCTGGAATAATGTCTGAATTACAACACGCATATTATATTAAGGCAAGAAACAGAAAGCGTATGATAACAGCCGCCCGTATCCTGCTTTTTACCGCTATCATCATATTATGGGAGCTATTAACCCGACTGCATATAATCGATGCATTTATATTCAGTTCTCCATCCCGCATTATAAAGACATTTATAAATATGTTAATGGATGGCTCTATAATATACCACACCTGTGTAACATTAGCCGAAACACTTATAAGTTTCGCACTTATTTTCTTTCTTGGAATAAGTATTGCAATTATACTGTGGTTTAACCCGGTTCTCTCAAAAATACTTGAACCATTTCTGATAGTATTAAACAGCCTGCCAAAATCAGCACTTGCACCAATGCTTATAGTATGGCTTGGCAATAATCCAAAAGCCATTATTGTAACTGCAGTTTCCGTTGCTGTATTTGGTACCATCATAAACATATATACCGGTTTTATGGAAACAGACCCTGATAAAATACGCCTCATATACACACTTGGCGGTAACAGACAGCATATACTCACAAAACTCATTCTTCCATATTCCATAAAAATTATTTTAAGCAATATGAAGGTCAGTATAGGTCTTGCACTCGTCGGTGTAATCATCGGTGAATTTCTTGCGGCACGTTCAGGTCTTGGATATCTTATTATATATGGAAGCCAGATTTTTAAAATGGACTGGGTTGCATTATCCATTGTCATATTGTGTATCATATCAATGATTCTATTCAAACTGATTGATTATGCCTACAGAAAATTTTCACTGCCTTAAAGCTGACTTTAAGTGCTATTAATAATTAAAAACTATTTATTTTATAGCTTAAAAATGAAATCTTTATGTTTTGTTGCATTTTTCATACAAATAAAAAGACCTGTAAGCTCTATGTACCATTCTTACATCGTCAGATTTTGATACTGACTTTCTGAAAATGGTTCATTTCTGCTTACAGGTCTTTTCCATCCTATAATGGCTTTGAACTTATAATTATTAGGCTTCATTGCCATTTAAAACTAACTATGGAATACTGACAACCCCATTATTATTACCGTTATTATTACCATTCGGAATTGCAACATTGCCATTATTATTCTGTGTATTATCAGGTATTACAACATTTCCTGTTGTAGACGGCTGTGTAGCTGCCGGCTCGACCGGCTGAGTCAGTGCTGGCGTTGTCACCTCAACCGTGGCCTGTGTCGTACTTTCTGTTGTAATCTCCTGCGTAGTACTCTCTGTAGTCTGCTCAACTGTTGTCTCTTCTATGTGCTGTTGTGTTATATACTCCTGAGTAGTCTGTTGTACAGCCTGTGTTGTAGGTTGTACTGTAGGTGCTTCCTCAGCATTATGATTATACACCCTGGTCTGCGGAAGAGAAGTCTGTTCTTCAATATAATATATTCCAAGATCATCTATCTCACCGGTATATTTATCACGCTGCATTATAACATTGTTATAGAATTTACAATCTTCTGCTAAGAAAGTATTAAATATATGATGTCCAAACTTAGAAGTAAGAGGCTGTGCCTGTGAAAACAGATTAGCACCTAATCCAAGCCTGTCTCCCTCAATCTCAACACCCATGGCTGCAAGGGTAGTCGGGAACATATCAAGTGTTGAAAAATTCCTCAGATATTTAGTATCCTTATCTGTCTGTGCATTAATAAATACTGAATATACTGTTCTGTCATAATTTTCATCAAACTTTGTGAAAAATTCACTCGCATAACTTAAATGATCACCTGTAATTACAATAGTCGTATCATTATAAGCAGGCTGTTTTTCAAACCACTCCATAAATTCTTTAATCTGATTATCTATACAGTTATATACCTTTTCATGTTCATCAGTAAACTTATCTGAACATTTATCACATACATATACATCATCTGCATGTGTATCAAGTGTAGCTGCCGTTATATTAAATGGCTGTCCACTGTCATATGCTTTAGTAATCTGGTCTTTTATTATCTCAAATGTTACAGCATCATTATATCCCCAACCAGCTGCATAATCCTGTGATATATATCCTCTCTCCTTAGCCGCTTTATAATCAATAATATCATAATTACCATGCTGCGTATAGAATTTATCTGTTGCTGCAAAGGCTGCATCAAATCCCGATATAAATATGTTCTTATACCCGTTCTTTTCTAAGATATCGCCAATAGTCTTAGTTCCCGGTATAAACTTATAATCAGATGAATAACCATAAGCATTAACCTCGTCATTTAAAGGTACGCCTGACGACTGGGAAACCATTCCCTTAATAGTATATTCACCACCATAACATACATAAGCCTGTCCGCCATTTTCATTCTGTACTGTTACATTATTCTTCTGCAGTTTTGTAAGATATGGCATTATCTCTTTCGTCTCAACACCATTATCCTCTTTTGTCTCCAATGTCTTTTCTAATGATTCAACATACAGGTATAGCACATTACGTTTCTTTTCAGGGAATGTCAGCTCAACATCATCAGGATTAACATAATACGTTTCATACATCTGGTCTGCACTGTTAATATCAATTGCATCATCAACCATTATTGAAACATTTAAAATATCCTTATCAGAACCCTGTAATATGTTATTGGTATAATACTCACTGTTTTGTGACAACATCTCATTAAGTTCACCAAGTCCTAATTCTTCTGCAAGCGTCTGTCTGTCAGAGAAAATATTAGTACCAAGTCCTAACCTGTCACCTTCAATCTGTACTCCCATTGCTGCAAGTGTTGATGGAAGCATATCGAGAGTTGTAAATGTCTTAACATAATCTTTCTTCTCAACCTGTGCATTAACAAACATTGAGAAAACTGTTCTGTTATAATTCGTACAGTCATCAAAATATGTTGTTGCAAAACTGCAATGATCACCGCTTATTATAAGTGTCGTATCCTCGTAACAAGGCTGCTTCTCAAACCACTCAATAAATTCAGCAATCTGGTCATCCGCACAGTGATATACCTTATCATGTACATCTGTATACTGATTGTCACAATTACTGCATTCATATACATCATCTGCATGTGTATCAAGAGTTGCCGCAGTTATATTAAATGGCTGTCCGCTTTCATAATTGGCTGTAATCTCTTTTTTTAAGATTTCAAACATCTTAAGGTCTTCATATCCCCAGAACACATCATAATCCTCAGGTATATAACCTTTTTTCTTAGCGGCATCCGGATCAACTATTTCATAATTGCCATGCTGGTTATAATAAAGGTCAGTTGCAGCAAACTTACTGTCACAACCTGTAACAAATATATTCTTATAACCATTAGAAGCAAGAATCTGTCCTAATGAAAATGCTCCCGGTAAAAACTTTGCATTTTCATTATAGTTATAGAAATTAATATTAATCATAAGCGGAGTAGCTGATGACTGTGATACCATTCCTGCCATTGTCCAGTCTCCACCTTTTACAACATGACCCTGTTCACCCTTTTCATTGGCTACTGCTATATATTTTTTCTGAAGCTCTGTAAGCTTAGGAAGAATATTAGTACTCTTTGCTCCGCCTTCTTCCTTTGATTCAAGTGTCTTTTCAAGAGATTCTGCATAAAGATATATAACATTTCTCTTCTTCTCTGGAAATGTTATATTAGCTGTAGCAGGATTCACATAATAATCATCATAGAGAGCCGTTGATGTTGTCTTACTCTTTATATATGCCGTAAGACCACTCGCATATGATACATATACCCCTGAACATACAAGCGCTATTATTGATAAACCAAACAATATTCTTCTTAAAGGCATAAATGGAAATAATCTTATGCTAAGCTTGTCTTTGTCCGTTCTTATTTTCATAACTACATTCTTCTTGTAAAAGTTATTAGTAATAATCCATACAACAAGCTCTATTATTACTGTAGGAAGAAGACTCATATATAAAAATGTCCAAATATATGCAGTATCCGTTCCAGTCTTAGGAGCTGTAAGCGTATACAATGTCGAATCAATTGACACATGTCCAAACTTTACAAACATCCAGTTAAGTGAAAATAACAGTAATACCGCTATAAATAATAGTATCATACCTATTATATAAAGCACCTTACCTGCTTTCTTTCTCTCCACCTTTGTAAAACTAAACTTTTTTTCATCTGATCTGATATCTGACATAATCCTATCCTTTTCTAATTCTAAATACTATTCCATTCTGTTACTTTACAAAATAAAATCCACAATGTAAAATAGACTTTAATATTGCGTAAAATGAAGTTTACGCAAAACGCAGTCATCATTATACCCCAAAAATATAAACAATACAACATTTTTATTTTGTTTTAATATAATTTATAAAGGGATTTTTCATCATTTACTTATAATAATTATTTTTCAATATTATATCAGTATTATAATGTCTTCCCGGATTGGAGATTTATGATTTCACTTTCAATAAAAGATACAAAAAACTTTATGTCACAGCTTCTTGTTAAGAATACCTTTGACACACTATACATATCAGAAGCAGATATAGCAACCTCTGTCACTTTTTCCATTAATGGTCTGATTAACAAAGATTATTATACACAGGAAGAATATGAACAGCTCACACATAAAAAATATTCTCTATGGAGTGATATAAAGCCGGTATGCTTTAATCTTATAAAAGGAAAAAAAGTCCCGGCTTCAATGAAACTTGTATTTATTTTCCCTGACAGTCTGTGTGAAAATATTATATCAGACTATTCACTTGCATATTCTCTGCCTGATATCAACGCACTGTGTATTAACATAAAATATTTTAACGGCTGTGTAACTATTACCACCGGCACTTCACTTAATATATTTACTATGGATAAATCAGTCGATGCAGCCTTTGATGATTATATAAAAAAACATCTGTATAATGCCGGTATTGACTATGAAGAACTTAATTAAAAGGCTTATTTTATACAATTGACATATAATAATCATCAGAAAATATTTATACCTTATTTTAGTTAATATTTTTTTAATAATTTCAAAAAACCTTTGCAAATATGCTATTTTCTTACATATGCGCTGTATTTATTAGCACTCAGATAAAATGAGTGCTAATTTTTTCTTGACTTTCAGTCATTATTGTATTAAATTACATCTTGTACAAATACAGTTATATTTAAACTGTAACTTAATTAAACATTTAAGTATAAATATTAACGTTTTCAAAATGGAGGATTATTATGGCAAACGAACATGGAAATTTATCAATTAACAGTCAGAACATTTTCCCAATAATCAAGAAGTGGATGTACTCTGACCATGATATCTTTTACAGAGAATTAATATCAAATGCATGTGATGCAATTACAAAATTAAAGAAGCTTGACCTCATCGGAGAATATGAATCTCCTGATGATATTGAATACAAGGTAATCGTAAAGACAAGTCCTGAACATAAGACAATCAGGATTATTGATAACGGTATCGGTATGACTAAGGAAGAAGTCAGCGAATATATCAACCAGATTGCTTTCTCCGGTGCAGAAGCTTTCCTTGAAAAATACAAAGATAAGACTAATGAAGACCAGATTATAGGTCATTTTGGTCTTGGTTTCTATTCAGCATTTATGGTCGCTGATACAGTAACTATTGATACTCTTTCTTATAAAGAAGGCTCAGAAGCTGTTCACTGGTCATGTGACGGCGGTACAGAATATGATATGGAGGACGGTACTAAGACTACTCCCGGTACTGAGATAACTCTTTATCTTAATGAAGACAGCTATGAATTTGCTAATGAATATAAAGCAAAGGAAGTAATCGACAAGTACTGTTCATTTATGCCACTTCCTATTTACTTTGAAAATGAGGATGCCGGTCAGCTTACAGAAGAAATTCCTGAAGAAGAAGTTACAGAAAAAGATACAGTCCTTGATACATTCGTAAAGGATGCCGTAACAGAAGAAGTCGAAAAAGAAGATGGCACAAAAGAAACTGTTGAGAAAGTCCCTGCTAAGAAAATGGCTAAGATTGTTAAGCGTCCTGTAGCATTAAACGAGACTCACCCTCTCTGGACAAAGCATCCTAATGAATGTACTGATGAGGAATATAAGAACTTCTACCGTTCAGTATTTAAGGATTATAAAGAGCCTCTCTTCTGGATTCACTTAAATATGGATTATCCATTTAACTTAAAGGGTATATTATACTTCCCTAAGATTAATACAGAATATGAATCTATCGAGGGTACAATTAAACTATACAACAATCAGGTATTCGTAGCTGATAACATTAAAGAAGTTATTCCTGAATTCTTACTTCTCCTCAAAGGTGTTATTGATTGTCCTGACCTTCCACTTAATGTATCACGTAGTGCATTACAGAATGATGGATTTGTTAAGAAAATATCAGAATATATCACTAAAAAGGTTGGCGACAAGCTTTCAGGAATGTATAAAACTGATAAGGAAAATTATGAGAAATACTGGGATGATATCAATCCATTTATCAAGTTTGGCTGCTTAAAGGATGAGAAATTCTATGATAAGATGAAAGATTTCATTATATTTAAGAATCTTGACGGCAAGTACCTTACATTAAAGGAATGTCTTGAAGAAAATAAAGAAAAACATGAAAATACAGTATTCTATGTAACTAACGAAACAGAGCAGAGCCAGTATATCAATATGTTTAAGGAAGAAGGCATTGATGCCGTAATTCTTACACATAATATTGACCAGCCATTTATCACACATCTTGAAAGCAAGAATGAAAATGTCAAATTTGCCCGTATTGATGCAGACCTTTCAGACAGTTTCAAGGAAGAAACATCAGAAGATGAATTAAAGGATATTACTGAAACTCTTACAGATACATTTAAAAAAGCACTAAACAAGGATAATCTTGTTGTAAAGGTTGAGAAGTTAAAGAACGCTTCTATCTCATCAATGATTACTCTTTCCGAACAGGACAGACGTATGCAGGATATGATGAAGATGTACAGCATGCCGGGCATGGATCCATCAATGTTTGGTGGTCAGGGTCTTACACTTGTTCTTAATGCTAACAACGACCTTGTTAAATATATCGTAGATAACAAAGATGGTGAAAATACTCCAATGATATGCGAACAGTTATACGACCTCGCACTCTTAAGCCATGCACCATTATCACCTGAACAGATGACTAATTTCATTGCAAGAAGCAATAAAATCATGGAACTGCTTGCAAAATAATATCTTATACAGTAGAATATGATATGTGAATTAGCCGCACTCGGATACAATTCCGGGTGCGGTTTTGTTATAAAGGATATAAAAGCAGTTCAATATTCTTATTTCACATTTACTAAAATAATGCCATAAACAAAACAGCCTTATCTTAATACATATTGACAGATTGTTTTTGGCGGAATGGGGATTTATTATATGCAGGAATATGACAACGATTACTACGAAAAGAGAAAACGTCTTTACGATGACTTTGATAAAAATGACGATGAATTGAATGAACAATATAACAAAAGTACTTCTTCCCTTTCTGAAAAGAAGAGCAGTTCATCAGGTATTATCTCTGAAATATTCAGTTATGTTAAAATATTTGCCATAGCAATAATAATTGCATATATCACTACACATTTCATTATTATTAATGCACAGGTTCCAACCGGTTCTATGAAAAATACGATTATGGAGGGCGACAGGCTGATAGGCTTCCGTCTTTCTTATAAATTCAGCAAGCCGGAACGTGGCGACATAGTTATATTTAAGTATCCTGATGATGAGACACAGACATATGTTAAGCGTGTAATTGGCACACCAGGTGATATAGTACAGATAGCGAATGGTAAAGTGTACATCAATAATGAAGAACTTGAAGAGACTTATCTTAAAGAACCTATGAATATTTCTACCAAACAGGAAACATATGTTGTTCCGGAAGGTCATTATTTTATGATGGGCGATAACCGTAACAGTTCTCTTGATTCAAGATACTGGACTAATACATATGTTGCAGAAGATAAGATTCTTGCAAAGGTCTTATTCCGTTATTATGATGGCGAAAACAAACACATTTCATTCAGTAATATTAATTAATAT
>ERZ780148.902-NODE-902-length-22483-cov-3.140672_pt1 | contig 22483 bp, 16 predicted proteins | sample MGYA00510984_ERZ780148 | MGnify/ENA primary metagenome ERZ780148 (study PRJEB29588, sample SAMEA2160902) | human gut metagenome | biome: human gut; feature: human-associated habitat; material: faeces | place: Denmark | collected 2008/2010 ...
CTGCCAATCTGCCTATCATCAAATCATTGAATTTTCGATTTCTGCAGCTTTAAAGAAGAGATCATGTAGATACTCGCTTATTTCTGGAGAGCCCGCATCATATGCAAAAATCAATTGACGTATTCTATTCAGGAATTGTCTCTTCGGCTCTTCATGGATTGTAGCCTTATCCAAATTTCCTAGCAAAGTCATATCATTCCCCAGAAGCTTTACCCGATCGTAATAAATATCCCGTGCCAGCGCAGCCTTTTGACAAAGTAACTTGGCACAGCACATTTGAGCTATCATTAACAAAGAATACTCCCTACTTCGCTTTGGGCAAAAGCACGAATTCACAAACAGTCGATCTCTTGGGATGCCTGAAATTTGATAGTCAGAAATATTGAGCGCGAGCGATTTTTTTATATCTTCCTCGGTGACCGTTTTTCGAACATCATATTCGACTGCTAGCCCATTTGCGTAAACAACCATATAAGGTGATGTTGCCGCAAAGTGTTCCGATAGGAGAATTTTATCAAACGAACCGATAATTAAATCAAGACAGTTGGATATATTTTCACCAGTGAGAATGATATCTATGTCTGAGTACTCCTGTGCATTTCCTTTAGCCATTGAACCTTTAAGGAGCGCCGTGATTGCGCTCTTTTTGCACTGCTGTGAAATAAAGACTATAAATTCTCTGTGTGTTTCCGTTGGAAAGTTAATTGCCTCTATTTTGTCTGCTTCTAACAATAACTTCACCCCATTTTGTATATCCACCGTATTTACCGTCTATTTCTATCGGCTTGATTTTTTCAAATCTTAAATATTTAGTATTCACAGGTTTTCCTTCATTGCTTACTGCCACAGTAATATGCGGAACCTCAATTTTGTCTATCATGTGCTGAATAACTAGATTATCAGCTTTGAGCGCAACCTTTAATCCTTCATTCAGCCCGTCGTTACCATACCCTATTATTGTGATCCGCACACTTTCTCCAAATAAAATATCATCGACGTCTGAGGGCCGGTACTTGAATGTGACATGTGGTGCTTTAATATCATTTTTCAGTGGATTCTTCCGAATCGCTTTGATTACAGATTGGAATGCATCAAACTTGACAAAACACCCCACATAAACAAATGGATGACTCATTTTATCCTCCTGATATACATTCGCTTCTGGGCGTTGATTTGAGCATCTATCTTACGCAGGCACTCTTATTTTCTTGAGTCGAACAGGTTCTTAAACACAAGAAATACGATAAGACTTATGCCGATGATACAACACACTTGTACAAGTCTGACTCCTGCTTCGTTCAAAAACCACCCAAAAAATGACTCTACAAAATCGAAACTATCTACAAGAGCTGAGAAAAAGCTCAATACAGACAGCATTAGCAAAGCTTTGTTGACATTACCATCTCGCTTTTTTTGCCCATTTTCTGCTGCCTCTCGCCGAATCTCGCCAAGAGAAATCAGTGGTTCGTGTACATCCTCATACATTTTTTTCAGCGAGAACGCTTCTGTCATACGATCATACAATTTCTGATATTGAGGAACCTCTGTCACACAGGAAAAAACAAAGTCGGTCTCAAATTCGTATAATTCCTGCCGATATTCTTCAAGTGTGCCCAAGTCGTTGTAGATGCCGATGCCGATTTTTGTCAGAAACATATATAAAACATATTTCTGGTGGAGGAGAAAAATGTACATGAATAAATACTGAGCATTAAAGTTTTTATAGAATGTTTCTCGTAGGAATTTCTCACTTCCATGCTTAGGGCAAACGAGGCAAACAGCCGCTTCCGGGGATATTCCCCATGTTGTGTCTTTTGATGGAATGAATATTTCCTTCTCGTCAAGTTTATCGTCCTCAGTATAGATAAATCCGTCGCTATAACACCTGCGCAAATAGAAAAGCTCTTTTTTATAGTCATCTTGTGGCTCAACTACGAGATATGTAAGTACATTCGCTCGTTCGGTTGACGGATTTGCGTAATAGAAAAAGGAGAACTTGCTTATTGCTAAAAATTCTGAAACTAGATCCTTCGATATGTCAAGCAATGTTTTGGTGGTAGTTACATTTTTGCAGGAGATTTTCTCTCTAGAAACCTTCTTCAGATGATACTGCGCATTGGATACCCAAAAAGGGTCATCGTTTTCAAGGTTAATTTGAAACGCCACAATTCCGACTGTCGTGCGAAAGAGATAGAGCTGCACACTTAGGATTCTAAATAAGATAATCTCATCCTGCCCTCTATATAAGTGAGTGGCCGTTGAGAACCAGTCGTTTTCTGTTGCAAGATCAAATCTGTCTCTGGCCGAATCACGTAACCGATAGTGAAAACATTGACACGCCTCTTTATTGCGGCTATCAATTTTGTCTGAGACATATTTAAGCATATAGGTGAGTTCGTCGTGGAGTTGCTCCCATGCGTTATTCTTATCGAACGCCTCAATGAGGGAATCAAAGTCAGCCTGCTTATAAAAAGAGAAAGGGATAAATATATATGATGTGTTTGTCAAACCACGCATAATCCACCTCAACGCTAATTCGTCTTCTGTGTTTTCCGATGCTCCGCGCCTATTCGCGCAATAAACTTGATAAATCTGTTTATTGCGCTTCCCCAAAGTCAAATGCCGTTGGGTCTTTTAATTTAGGGCAGCGAATCTCATTGCTTTTGATTTTATCCAACAAATCCTTCGGACACTCACTACTTCGTTCTCCGTTATTGTAATAAACACAAAACTCGCATTGGCAATCGGCAAAGCGAATTTCGCCTTCTTCATAACAAAATTTACTCATAATAACCTCTTAAGTCATAATTCTAACACTGACGATTCGCCGACCATTCTCATCGCGCCGGACACCCGTGATTCGCATTTGTTGCCCCGCGTCAAAGAGAACTTCACTCTCGTAATGTCCAGCAGAACTAATATCCCCGACATAAGCGCCATGTGCGCCTTTAGGAACATCGACTTCCAAAAGCATATCTCCACCAAACGCGGAGTTTCTTTCCAAGCTTGTACTCATAAATCCGTGGTCTGTGAATGTCTTTCCAACCAACATATTATCTGGCAGCATTCGCAACATTCCGAGTGCTTTTGACGATACGCCACGGTATACAGTACAGTCGGCGGGAATCGATGCGCCCGATAGAGCTTGGTGTATTCTAATTGCACATTCCTGATTTCCGGGATCAAATGATTTTCCCAATCCTCGCAGCCGTGCATTGATATTGCTATATGCTGTGCCTGTATAGGAGTAAATTGCCGCTTTATTCTCTTTCGAAAGCGATTCTGTCCATTCTCTCCCACAAGTTTTAATACGATCTGCCGGGGCAACCACCCCGGCAGCATGCGTACTTCCTATGCTACCTGTTCCCGCCGCAGTTCCAGCAGGAGATTCTGCTGGACTAGAAAGATAATCATTATCAATGATTTCCTGATAGGCCTCTGCAATATCTTTTGCGCTTGACGCAAGAGTGCTTATCGATTCTGTGGATTCTTTCAGGCCAATATAGATTTCCATAATTGCCTGATTCAAGGAAGCTTTATGTGGCCCAAGGCTATCCTCGTTGTCAGAGGATATCGTTTGAAGCTGAGACGTCTTCTCAAACAAATCAGCAACCGAGGTCATAAGCACTGTAGATATGTTTTGTAGTGCAGAAATTCCCGCCTCATTAACAGCATATTTCATAGCGTTCTCCCGCCATTACTCGTCATACATACTGTACCTTCATTTTTTCAGGAGCCTCTGAGGACTCGAACTATAATGAGAATGACTCACTATAGCAATTCACTTATAGAAAGCGGTACTGCTTTGCTAAGTTTTTCATAATCGCGTGGGGGGAAGACCACTTTGATGGCTCCAGTCGCTTTTAATACCATGATGGGGGGGGCGTAGATTGGTTCTCCTGAAAGGCCCTCAGCTTGGAGCAAATATGCATCCCCAATATCAAAAGCCCCTGTGATTTTTCTTTTTGGAAAGCTATTTCTATATATCTCTAATGCTCTTTCTAGTTGAATCATAATTGTAGTTCACCTCACTTCACATTGGTACAGCACTTGGTGATTCGGCTTGTGAATGGCACATTGTCAATACGCCCACAGTATGCTCCTTGACCTTTTGCATATTCAAAGTAATTCTCTGCATGGGTCGAACCCGTTTGTGGATCTATGAATCTTGTATGTCCGTTGACTTGCTCTGCGATGAATGCATGACCGCCCCCAGCTTTCCATTGTACACAGACGATAGCTCTTGCACCATTTCCCCACATTTCCATACAATCTTCTATAACTATCCTTGCTTGTGTCCCTGAGTTTGCCGATACATTTTGCGGTTCAACGCCTTTGTACGGACTGAAGATCCCTTTTTCAAGAGGATATATCTGCGACAATTCATCGTCTCCCAGTTTAGCGGGAAGTGCAGTAACATTGTACCCTCGACGACGTGCTTCATAGGCACTAACACAACGCTGGCAGTTATAGGACCATTCAAAACTTTGGGGAGAGTAACAAGGATTAGTGTTTTTCAAATCCTCTTCGTATGTATGTTTCCCATCTATTTTTGAAAAGCGCTCTTCCGCTGTGCTACTGGCCCCATCACGGCTTTTGTGGTTGGCTCCAGCCAATGCTGACCCGATTGTCGGCGCAGCACCGCCGGTTATGGCGGAGCCAGCTATTTTCCCGACGAGCTCTTAATCCTATCGTTTCCAATTATTTCTTCGTAGGCCTCAGCAACCTCTGTCAGTTTTTCTGCAACACTGTTTGCAGGATCTGCTGCTTGTTTGACGCTCTCGGTTATTTCAGAAAGAGCCTCATCCAATGATGCTTTATGGGGGCCAAGCGTATCTTCATACTCGTCCGCTGCGGATTGAACGGTTGTTGTATACCCCTCGAGTTCTTCAACGGATTCTGTTATGGCTGAAGCCATTGTGTTCATAGCTTCAATGCCTTCTTCATTTACCGCGTACTTCATACTTTCCTCCAATCAATCAGTCTGATTTGCTTTTGCTGCAGCTTCCCGAATATCCTCAAGTTCTTGTTGAAGTGCCGCAATAATTCCTTGAATAGATTCTGTTGCGGACCGAATCTTCCCGACACATTGCTGGAGCTTTTCGTTGCTTGTAGATGCAGCCGGATCACCATCCGTGTTATCAACGCAGTCATTTCCTGCGCTCTCCATGACGCCACACTCTTCCTCGACTTGAGACACATAAGTCTGCAACGCACTGATCATTTCTTCATAGCTTTGTTCGTCTGCGTATGCCATAATCTTTCCTCCTGTTTAGATATACTTCATTGTCCACGATTACTCTGAATGCATGATGTAACCCACATTTGTAACCGAATTAATCTTCGCCCTCTGAATACGGACTTACCACAACACCATTTTCATCAACATACCAGCCTTCCCATCCAACGCCATAGTGTAAGTAGGGTCTGAATGAATACCGTTCAAGAGAATCATCAAACTGACAAATATGTTCCGGCAATGTACTCGCAACTTTATTGTTGAACAATCCTCTGGAATCCTCGACTGATAGCTGAAACGCCAATTTATATCTAAAGAAGTCTGGCTTGAATCCACATTGTTTGATGTCTGCGAAGGTGTTCAGTTGAGCCATGAAATGGTAGCCTAATCTGCTACCTTGTTTGATAACATAAACCAAATCGTCTTGGGCATTATATGCACTCGATGTTTTTTCGTCAGACATAGGTGCAGAGACTGGCACAAGTGGTTCTTGCGATTTTGGCGTAGGTTCTCGTGTCGCTGTTTCAAAATTTGCGCCGTATTCTTCACGGAATTTGGCCTCTTCTTCTGCAAGAAACACCTTAATTTCTTCTTCTGTCTTACCTGCGGCCTTTGCTTCACGCTTTAGCTTTATACGTTTAAGTGCCCATGCCTGCCCATATTTTTGCCGCCTTTCATCTTCGTCGGATGACACCACAGCCCCTGATGCCTCAAAGCCCTTTCGTACATCTGTTATCGCAGGCTTGCTTGATCCTTTGTCGGGCCTGGATTTGCTGTCTACATAATCAAAATCCATGCAAATTCGTTCGATGCCGATCAGGACGATGAGTTTGTTTGCTGTCTCCTTGTTTGTGATGGCTGTTTTTAATTTTGATATCGCATCGCAAACCGCGTCCAAATCTTCAACGACGTGGATGCCTGCACTTGCAAATGCCTGCTTATAGGCTCTGTACAAGCGGTTTTTACTGTATGCCCAGATTTCGACCTGGCCTCCCTGAAGCGAGAAGGATTTGGCTGCGGATAGCAAAATAGATGCCGCGCAGGCTTGTTCCGCTGAGCGGGAAATAAGCAGAATATTTTCCCTTGTTTCCGAAGACAAAGCCGCCGTCTTTGTCCTGACCATCAGCCTCGGCGTGCCGAATGAGACAAACATTTCTTCACCTGACAAGTCGCTCTGGCTCTGTGTTTTCAAATCATGGACATGCGTCATAAACTCCGCATTGTCGAAAGCATCAAACGTATTGCCATCAACAAGAACAGGGTGCTTATCGGTGTAACTGTTCATATCTGTTGGGGTATATTTGTCCACTACGTGCATGCCATTGCGAATCGAATCGATCATCTCGTCGCGCGGAGCATAATCCTTGAAATACATCACCAGAAAACGCTTTACCTGAGGCAGCGTATCGGCACTGATTCTGAATTTGACCAAAGCATAGTGTGGTGGGAGTGCATCCATCCAGTTGCGAACCTGCTCTGTCTTTAGATTTGCAGATAGCTCAAGCGTTTCACTGATTTCTTCCTTCGTACCCTTCATGGCGATGCGCTGCTGGATCTGCGCTCTGGCAGTTGCCGTCAATCCAGCCACGCCGGTCGTAAATGTCTGGCTGGAGAACAGAAACTTGATGCCCAGCGCCGCGCCTTTTGCCAGAATATTCTGAAGCCGCAGCTTATAGATGGGAGATTCCGCAATTGACTGAGACATAATGGAAAACTCATCCAGAATGACAAAAATAACCGGCAGCGGCTGATCCAGCTTAGTCGTATCAACTTGATCGATGCGCTGCTTCCCGAGCCGCGCAAAGAGCTTTTGCCGCTCCATCATTTCAGCAGTCAACTTGTCGATCAGGTCGAATACCAGTTCTGTAGACTCGTCAAGCAGAACGTACTTAACATGTGGGGGCAAGTGCTTGATATAACGCTTAAACTCCAATTGTTTGAAATCCGCAAGCCACAATTCAACGTTATCCGGATGGTAGTTGCGAATCAGTCCGGCAATCAATGTATGTAGCAGCGTCGATTTACCAGAGCGAGAGGCACCTACCAGATATGTTGCAAAGTTCTCGTTCTCAAACGACAAGGAATGTGCCTGATCTTTCCCGTCGATGCCGAAGGGAAGTTCTATCTTCTTATATTCCCTTACATATGTTGGCCGCTCAGTCAATGAATACCGTTTGATATATTCATTTCCTACAGTTTCCTTGACAGTTTGGTTTTTAAGCAGAGAGTCAACATACTCTGATGACAACTCACCATTGAATGAATACCATGTAAAGTGCTGCGGGGCTCCGCCGGCAAGGGTAATTGTGCTTTCGCTCTGCGTCATTACAATCTGAATCGCGTTCTGCATTGCGTACTCTGGCATATTCTCTTTTTCTGAGGCAGATTTCTTAACGCTGTTCTGATATGTGACGACTACAAGCGAAATCCCATACCGTTCATAATTCGTCATAATCCTTTGCAGAAGTTCCCGGTCTCTTCCTGCGAAAGAATTCGGCCAACCAAAAACGATGATTGTTGACAGCGGTATCTGTTTCGCGGGATCAACACTGGCGTTGTACTCAGATACAGAATCGTGAAGCTCCAGAATCTCATCAGTGTCTGCAAATCCAGAAACAATCTGTTCCAATGTTGCTGTCAGTTGATCCGGATTACGAGGAATTTGCTCCATAACGCAGGAGCTTTCCAAGGCTCGTAAGCTTCCCATTGATGCAGAGTTAAAGCGAACGGCATCCAAAACATACACTTTATGCGTCCCAACAGGGTTTTCGTTTATCGTGGTCAGCACAAGATTTTGCAGAGCTTTGTCTAGCTTTTTGCGCTTGGATGGTGTGCAGGTAATAGTCATTACATACTCTTGTGTATTGCTGATCTCAACAGGAAGCAGCACGCGCCCACCATCTACATCATAGAAATCCCCCATGGCAGTCTTAAGCCAACGCCGCTGCTCATATTCAAACGCAAACGGTGCGGCATAGGCTCCTGGCGCGATTGTAGCAGGCATTTCTTTTTTTACGGCATACGCCGTAGGCGCTGCATTATGCCAGAATTTCTGATTTTCTGCAACAACATCCCTGCCAAAAGCTGCGACTTCTTCACTTAGAGCATATTGGTTAAGCTCGCTTCTGTAGGTTTCTATTGCCCGTTTGTGTTCTTCAATCTCCGCGTTTGTCCCAGTTACTTGATCTGCCTTCAACTGTGCAATTCGCTCGCTGAACTCCACTTGTTTTTTGTTCAGGAAACACTCATCGCATTTTGCTACAACAAATACTCTCTGGGCATATGGGTCGTTACTGGATTGAGGATCAATCATCATCGCCCAATTGCGCAGTCTGTTTAGGTTTACTCGGTATCCAGGAGGTGCCTCAATCGTGAGGACATTTTGGCTATCAAGATTCCTCTTAGCAAGTTCCTGAAAGCCTTTGATTTTCAACAGATATTCATCGATTTTAACCAGTTGTTCTTCAAGTTTTGCGATTCTCACAGAGGAATCCCCTGAAAATGATGCTGACAACTGCTCAATTTTGGTTTCTTCCGTTGTTATTTTGTCTTTCAACACTTGCAGCTGATTTGATACATTTCTATAAGAGTCAATAAGTACACTCACTTGAGGACCTCCTTCCTTTCTTTTTAGCATTTACATTCTTTCTTCGTGCAGCGACTTTTTACGGCAGCTTGGACTGCACTCGGCTCAAGTGTTGGGAATGAAGAAAATGGAGAATACTTCAGTAGCGAAGAGTCTTTTACCAACGGGTATTGCTCTTGATAAAGCCTAAATCCGATTCCATACACGTCCTGGCGTGTCTCAGCCAAAGTCTCCTGCTGCATTGCATAGAATGTTTCACCAATCTGATAAAGATATTGAATAGATGCCCACATAGCCATGCCTTCGTAGACAATATCTCTTGCTATGCCACTGCAAGATGCATCATTCATGCCGTAAATGCTCGCAATTTGTTTATCATCCCAGTTGAGATACTGCCAAATATGGGTCATTTCGTGAACCATTGTGTCTATTGTGGCCAAGCGAGGACTGCCATTTTCAACAAGAAGACTATACTTCCCGTTTTTACGCTGAGCAAACCCCAAGACTCTTGGCGCGACGCCAGTAGATGGCTTGAAAATCATTCCCGCCCCCTTCGCAACGGTACGCGCGTCGGCCATTTTTACACGAATTGGAACTCGGTATCTTATTTCAAAGAAGTCCTCCATCATACCAAGCGTTCTGTAAAACAATTCGCGGAAATCATCCGGCTTCGAAATCGCGCTGCTTGAGCAATCGTTACAGCGAATTCTTCCATCGTTAAGCCGTTCATAGCTCACGCCACTCAGAGGTAAACCACAAAAATCGCAGTGATTTATTGCGGTGAGATCCATCTTCGTCCTGGCGAGCACTTCTCTTTTTCGTGCTAGAGTCAACGAATTGTTTGACCATCCACGAACACGAAGATATTTTCGGACGACATCGACTTGTATACGCCCATCAATTTCCTCAAAACCAAATTTGAGGAAGCACTCCCGCTGATATCTGGATTTTGTAATCGGTGTAAGTCCCATTGCAACAAACGAAGACTCCAGATAGTCGTTATCCTCCGGCATGCCCTCGTTGTCAAAAATATCGGTTCCGTCGATTGCTACGAGGTCAGGATCATTTTCCTCCGTCGGCTGGAATTCATCTTCCAGGTGTGCTTCTTCATGGGCAGGAGGCGATGCTGGCGTTGCATCAATCGTCTCGGAATCGGGGGCGGCTTGCGCTTCGCCTTCTTCATCCAGAGAGTATTCACTTGCCGCATTCCCAGCTACAGGTGCAAGTTCGGGTTCTTCCGTTTCTTCCTGCTGGGCCGTCTGATCAAGTTCATACTCGCCGGAGGCCATCGGAGCTGTTTCCTCAGGAGTCTCAGCGACGCTGCCCGTGTGTTCTTTCTGCGTTTCAGCTTCAACTTTTTCTGCGCTGGGTATCTCGACACGCTCCGATGGTTCTCCTGCATTGAAAAGCTTGCGAATTCTATCGAGCATCCGCACAATCAGATTGCGCTTTTTCTTTTCTGCCGCCTCGGTAACGGAAATTTTCACCGGAACCGGGTCTTTCGACGCAGGTTCCCGCATTTTTTCATAATGCCAGTCAAGGAAATCCGCAGCAATTTCCATCAGCTTCGTGAAGTTCTTTTCTATCGCATTCAATAAGCCCAGATCTATGCTACTGTCCTCAATTATGTAGATGTAGTCGTCCTCGAAGATACCGTCCAGTTTGTACAGCATATAGTTCAACATGCCGTCGATGTCGTTCGGCTGCCGCGTTGAAACCGCGATGTACTGCCACCCATCAGGGAAAACGCTCTTAAAAATTTCCGACAGCAGGAGGCAAATTGTAAACCTGATTTTCTCATCCGAGTCAGGAAACTTTATCTGGAGCACAGACTTGTTATGATATTTTCTGGAATAATACTCGACTGTCGGGTCTTCCGAAAAATCAACGACTTTTGCAGTTCGCAGGTTATGGCTGTCTGACATCTCAAGATATCCCGAGGTATCCACATGGAAGTCAATCTGAATTTCTGCAAATTCAATGTCTCCGACTTTTCGCTGCCAAATGATGTTGCCTTGCTCACCATCAAACACATAGCGGCGGATCTGACGATAGTACTTTCTTCCTCCATATAAGTCGGATGCACGGCGCAGAACAACACCGCTCTGAGGCGATACATACTTTGCGGCATAGTACTTTCCGTCATATGTCACAAACTGTCCGGGAAGAATTATCTGCGTTACATGGTTGAATAATTTGGCGTCGATATAGCTTTCCTCATTCTTTTCATCCTCCAGAATGAAGTATGCGTTTCTCAAAGAGTCCGAGAAAAACTTGTCAAAGGCATCATCTGTAATTGTGTAAACACGGGAAGATATCGTCGTGAATTCGTCCACAGTTGTCCGAATACTATGAACCGTAAAAACGCTGTTGTCAGCAAACGTGTATTTACACAGAAGTTTTCCGAGCGTGTCGAATGCATCGTCTGTTTCAATTCCTGCAAGGTGCAATTCCTGCAGAACTTCGTCATCAGAAACCGGATGGATAACCATCGTAAGCAAAAGCTTTAAGATGGTATTTCGTTCCGTTTTGGCGTAGTCTGGTACCAAGGAAGGAACTGCATTCGGATCAGACATAAACATCTGCCGGTTGCAGCGCATATAATCCCGCAGAAGATAGTTCTCCGACAGCACATTCACGAATGCCTGCGTTTTACCGCGTGACAAATAAGCCCGCATCATGTTAAACATGTTGCAGAACTCATCTTCAACGATGATAAAGCTCTCTTTTTGGGGCTTTGCGCTCCACAGGGTAGATGAAAACTTAATTTTTTCATAAAGGCTTTTTTGCTGGCTTGGCTGGTTCATATACCGGCATATGGTTGAATAGTACTGACCCGCAATCCACTTGGTATCCTTGATTGGCGCTTTTGTCTCACTATACCAAATGACCTCTGGAATTTGATTTTTCACAGCAACCGCAGCCAGTTCGATGCCGTTTCCTAAATACTTTGTCTGTTTATCAAATAGGCGTTGCCTACTAAAGTCTCCATCTGCATTCCAAAATAAACTCGTATAGCTACAGCGAGGCAGCGGCATGGCCACCACATTAGTAATTTCAGTGCGAAGCAGATGTGAAAGCGTGTCAACCAAGCCATCCGTATAGCGATCGCAAACGCAGTATGTTGGCTTTTCTTCGGTCGTTCCCATTTCCTCCGAAAGAATACTTAGCGCTACCTGGCTGGTATTTAACATAATTGACGGCTCAATAAGTAGCGTAAAATCCGTTTCGCTGAAAAAGGCCCGGTTACTGTTAATTACGCGCTTATCATAAATTTGAGCAAATGTGAGGATTCCAACTTCGCACTCGGATTCCTTGTTGGAAAGGTACTCTACGCGCCACAAAGAACTCATATGACTGTAGTCTTTCAACAGTTCTTTCAGCCAATTTCTAATGTCTTCCGTGCATGATTTACGCCCGCAGAGAATCAGACACTTTTTTCCTGAGAGCAATGCTGTAACCATTGGTAATGTGATGTATATGCCCAAATCCCTATAAAACGGGTTGAAAAAAATGACATTTTGCCGGTGCATAAGCTGAAAGGTTGCTTGAACACAATCTATATCTGCCGTTTTATATCGGTCATCCGTATTGAAAAACGCAGCGGTTATGCAATCCCGATCGTCTTGCGAATGCTGTTTCTCTTCCAGCAGACTTGCTGCGGATTCTGTGCCGATAAACTCACACCCCGTATGTGCGGTAAGCAATGGTTCAGGAAGTATTTCTTCGTAGATTTCTCGAAGCTTGTAGTAACTGCTTATACGCTGAGCATCAGCTTCATCGCCTAAAACGCTATGGGCGAACTCTTCCTTTGTTTGTCCGTTAATGTAGTTATAAATCTCATTCATAACGGCAATGGCTGCGCATGGATAAAACATCAGCCAAAGGCTGGAAGCCTTTCCAAGCTGCCATGTCAGCCCCAAATACAAGCCTGAAACACAGCTAAGCGCCACACATATTGTCAAAAAATACTTTCTGAAGTTAATCCACTGCTTTTTCAGAAACCATTCATCATACTCATCATCGTACTCATAGAACCCGAGTGAAAATGTTTCAAGTGTACGATTGCTTTTGATAAGTTTTGTAATGATAGGTCTGAGAGCCAGACGGATGATGCCGTATCCAAGCAGCAATGCTGCATTCATGGTCAAAATCTCACCATTTTCCAAAAAGTCTGTAAGCGTACAGAATTCAGCTGCTTTTTGAAAGTTTTTATTCCATACGAACACTCCGATAGCCATTAGCATAGGTGCTATAAATAACAACGGAAATTGTCGAACTCGTCTGTTCTTTTTCGCATTAAATGCAATTTGGAGTAACCCGAGCAGCAGGATGAACCCTATTGAAAGAAATATCTTCGTCTCATTCATCCTCATACAGCTCCTCTCGTATAATTGCTATTTGCTTTACAAACGGATACGGCGAATCCATAGACATGCCTGAATTGTTAATAGCAACAGGGTACGTGTCTCCAGTTGCAAGGGAATACAGCTTGTTTTCCCGTGGGGCAACTGTTGTGTCAATCTCTGCCCTCGTTTCTGGCCTCTTTGTCGTGAAATCTACATTCAGGTGGTACGCTTTACTCCAAGCTTTCAATTTCCCTAGCAAAATATTAATTGCCTTAATATGCTTATATTTTGAGAAATGAGCAGAACTTGAAGCAGATTTCTTCTGGTTAGATAGATTCAAATATGAGCGCCCTCTTGAATAGCTGGCAATAGCACTCATATATGAGGAATAGTCACCAGCATTTTCAACTAGTCTATTATAGGCATCTTTCAGGCGTTGATTATATTGCGCGATTAGGATGTTTAATTCTGCTTTCTGAGACAGCAATACAAGCAGCGCTGCTACCGTTATTGTGATGACGCTGCCGCATATTACATATGATAACGTACTCAGGGAGTCATTCCTGCTCATCAAAGAATCAGATAACGCCGGAATTGCACTTGCTAATAAGAGCAACATTCCAAGCAAAACGGACCAAATCGCTGGACGCTTGAGTACTCTTCCTAGAAGATTTCGTTTTACTCTATAAGCAGCTTCTTGAAGATCGGTGTTGGCCGAAACATTCTCTTTGGGCAAGATGCCTTGAATATGTACAATTTGCTGATAAATTTCGTCTGTCTTGTCTTTTAAATCCTCGGATTGGTATTTACTTAGCGGTAAAACTTCGTCAGCAGAAAATGTGCAGTTCGAGCGCATCTTATCTGCTGTTTGGTCAAGTGCTCTGCTTGCGGATTTAATTGAACCTGCAAGTTCATTCTCCGCAATCCTTTGTGCTTTTCCCCAAATAGCAGTGTCTGTAGCAGCTCCATCCGAAAGTAAATGGAATGACATCTTTTTTACTGTACACTCGTCACCCTTTGGAATTTTCAAGGCAACCGGAATTTCAACTTTGAAGTCTGGCAATTCCAATTCTTCGCAGGCATACCCCTCAATGTCTTTTTTTATGCTTCGTTCTATGCTACGTTTTGCATCACGTAATCTATCTGCGAGCATTTGAAAGGATTCTGACATAGCCTCGCAATTCATGAAAACACCAAGCTTGTACAGTCGGTATGCTTGAATAGTACTTGAGTCCCATTCGTTAATGGCCATCAACATTACAGAATACCAAAACCCAAAATCATCAGCTTCCTTTTGAATAGGGCCTTGTTTTTCAATATCGTACACCATGAAACGGCATATGCTTGGGAAGTGATTTCTCTTCCAGAATTCCGAACTTTCAGATTCCTTATGCGCAAGCCACGACTGCCCCAGGCTCTCAGCTTGGTAACTTTTACTGCGAACCGAAATGACAAGAATCGATGAAGGAAGCTTTCCGTCAAATGCATACTTCGCCGTTAGTTCTTTGTACGCTCGTTCCCTTTGTGCATCTTCTATCGGCACATATATTGTCCGGGGTGCTTTATGTGCTTCACGAAGTATTTCGGCCTTAAATTTAATTTCAAGAGGCGGGACACCTCCAAGCATTTGCGTCAGTCGGACAAGTGGAATTGGACTTTCTTCAACAGAATCTTCTGAATCCCTGTTAATCAAGAAATCATATGGGTTGCGTGCATCTGATTCAAAGGAGGCCATGCAGTTATCGTCAATATATCTGACGATAACTGCGCGCCACTCCTTCTTATCATCCGTCAAGTTTCCTATTTCCGGAAGAGCCGTATCAATAGTGGTTCCTGCTTCTATCCATTTGCACACACCTATCCTGCCGCTGTTGATCGCTTCCGCAAATAGTGGCTGATATTGCGAAAACGCCTCCATCGTTTTTTGATTTTGAATAATCACAGAATACGTATGAATCACCACCTTTACTATGATGCGGTTTGATAATTACAGTCTAAGAGCAGCAATCTTTTCCTGAATTTGCCGAGCCTCTTTCCTCAAGCCAAGACCGATAAGCGCATTTGTAATTGTGTCACATGTCTTATCGAAAAGTGACTCACGATAGATTGTCGGATGCACCTGACTCTCAAGAGCAACAGACTCCAAATGCCTTTCGAACTGATCCATAATCACTTTGCCAGCAACCTCTGGCAGTTCTTTTACGCTGCAGAAATTAGACAAATACTTCTTAATTTCTTCCAACTCAACTCTAAGCATTTCGATGACGTTGGCCTCATAATACGTATCCGTCGTCGCAGACTTCTTCATCAGCATCGGAAGGTCAAAGATGTTGTAAGAGGGGGCATTCTCCGGCCCGACACCAGGTTCTTCAATGCGGAATGTCCGTAAAGCAGAAAACAGCATCCCATCTTCGAGGGCGTTGTTCTCATTTACGTCGTTAATCGTAAGAGTCTCAACTTCTGACAAAATCTTTTGAATCAGCTCCGGATAGATTGCAATGGCATCAAGCACCTCGTAAAGCTTATCGCACTCGGTTCCATTTGAAACGATCAGGGAATCATCATCCATGTCAAGAAGAATATTCCTGAGTTTATAGATTCTTACATCCGATCCTTCCTCAGAAAGATAGACATAGCGATTTGCCATTGCCCAGAAAAAGGATGCATACATTTCGTATTCCTGCTTTTTCTGGTTGTCCTCATCAAGGTCTGGCATCTTTGTGATAATGTGCCACCATCTATCAATGTGCGGACTGATTTCCTTGCTTCGGTGTGCTTCTGGATGAACCCCAGCTACCAACTCGTAATATGCCTTGAAGTACTCACCGCTGCTGCGGTTATATGTAATGGATTTTTCGGGTGGTGCAAACTTACTCAGATCATTTGCACGCAGGCCATAGAAAGACTGATAGAACATAATTGTGTTCTTCGGGATATCTTCATCCGGGGAGCCACCAAAGTTCATCAGCTCTTTCCGAATCAGTTGTGCGCGTGGAGATTCGTCACCCTTCTCCGGTGCCATTTCAATGTTAAATGTACAAGAATCGATAGGCTCACGTGCTTCGCCCATCGGGCTTTCAATAAACGGGCAAGAAAGCTTCCTCGTATCCTCGATAACTTTGCGGACATACTGATCAATCAGCGCGTATGCGTTGTCCTCCTCTTCGAAGCGGCCTTCATAATCGGCTTCATTTTCGATTGCAGTAATAACATCAACATCCAACTCGCTTCCGTAGTCACGCATGACAACATTTTCGAAGTATCCCACAATGCCCTTGTCAAACAGGTCGTTAAAATAGCGATTATTATTCGGCTTATCCTTGCGCATGGCATAGTCATGAACCTTCATGTAGATATCCTTTGCAAGCTCAGAGTCGATTGAGATTGAGCTACCGGTATACGGCTTCTTCTCATAAATCTTGTCAAAGCATTCCTTTGTGGCACAAACATATCTTACAGTTGTGCCCTTGCTATCACTGTACTTTTTATAAATGTCGTTGATAGCCTTATCAATTGCTGCGACCTTGCTGTCGAAAGATTTGTAGAAACTCTCGAATGCGCTGATAAGCGACTCAATATAGTCAATCCCCTGACCAAGAACGAAAGACTGAGCGCATTGAACCTGATACGCACCAATTGTATCGAAGAACACCTTGAATTTCCGTTTCATCTCCTCCTGTTCACCAGTCGGTCGTTTTGTGAGCCTGGAAACAAGCGATGTCTTCCTATCGGACAAATCGTCAACAGTCTCTTCAACATCTTCGGTCTCTGCAATATCAAAGGTATTCTTCTCAAACGTTTCAAAGTATTGCCTGTTATCATCTCTATCCTTGTCAACGGATTCTTTCTGTTTCTTCATCAGATCAAGGATTTTGATGAGCATGTAACGAATTGCGTTGGGGTGCAGGAACTTGTTATCAGCACTTACCAGATATGTCTCGAGCTTGTAACTCAGGCCAATGTTGCTCTGAGAGACCTTTGAGCCTCTGAACATCGAATATGCGATGGTCTGGGATACTTCTTCAACATAGGCACTCGACATCAGTCGATATTCCTCGGCAGCAGCAAATGCATTTGCGAACTCTTCCCAGTCGTTTCCGAGGTTGTTGATCTGCTCACGTGCATCGTCATATTTGGAACTCAAGTCAGAAGAGCAATCTTCAAGATCATGTTCGATTTTAGAAAGCACTGCCAGCACATACTCTTTCCATCTATCTGCAGTCCTTGTAACACCATTTGTGTATTTACCGGTAGATTTAATAATTGCCTTTGCAAACGCGTCATCATGCTTGGCAGCCGATTCAACCTGATTTGCATAAAACGCGGAGAGCGACTGCTCTTTTGCGCTCAATCCTTGTTCTCTCTTCTGATCGTTTTCCTTGCACAGTTCTTTGTAAAGGTCGTCAAAGACCATCCACTGCTTAGAAACGCACTGCTTTGTCCATTTCAAAGCAATTAGCGTTCTGATATCTTCGAAGGGATAAACCAGCATAGACGCACCAGCGCCTGCATAACGATTTCTGCCCCTTTCCTTGGCTAATTTGCGGATGGTATTGTCCTCGGAAGAGTTGCTCCGCTTATTCATGGGGCCAATGGACTGCGCATAAATACAGTTAGCCGCATGATCCAAATACTGATCAAAAGAGTTGAGCTTTCCACCTTCTGCATTTTGTGCGTCAAATAAGAAGCAAAAATCATAAGGGCGCACATCGTATTCCTCATAACCGTTGGAAGCCGCTCGCGGGAACTGCATACGAACAGAATTTGCATACCTTTCGTGCAAGGTCGCATCGCCTTTCATAAGGAACGCATCTAATTCTCGCAACGTTGCATAGGCGTTTGCCTTCAGGTTGTTGCGTTCCGTTTGACCGGTAATAACTTCATAGAACACCTCTGGCAGAATAAAAAACCCTCGGGTGATGTTTGCGCTTTGGCGGAAGTGTGTTTGCAGATAGTTTCGCGTATAAAGAGCAACAGGCAAAATAAGGCCAGAACCAGTACCACCTGCAAGAGAACTGACAATTACAACGCGTAACGCCTGATCAGCTTTATCTTCCTCAACCTTGTAAAGGCTCTGAATCGCTTCGTGCAAAGGTTCCATCTTTCCAGCGCGAATCACCGTTTCCAGCGCAAGACGCGAAATAGAACGAACCTGACCAGCACCCTCGGTCAGAGTCTTGCCGTTCAAAATTGCATTTACCGGAAACCATGTATCCCGTGCATGTGTATCCTTGTTCAAATACTCGCCCACAGTTTGTTTTGTAGATGTCTGAATGGTTTTGATGAATGGATTGCGTTCCTGAATGCCGCGCAGATCATTGATATCCGTATCAAAAACAGCAAAAGCAATATTGTTGCGCTGCTCGCCCGTAACCATTTTTGATACTCTCTCAATAATCTTACAGCCAGTTCCACCGAGGCCAATTAACAGAGTTGGTGCGTTCATATCTCTTCCTCCTGTTTTATTAGTTAGATTGGTTTGGGCTGCAAACATATGTCCATTCGCCGCGCTTTACTCGAATGCTTACGCCTGCACCTGTCTCAAATTTTTTAATGTCTTTCTTTATCGTTTCCCCGTCGAATGTTATGTAGTCTTTCCCTGCAAAAGCTTTTATGTTTGTAATACTCATTCTGTGGTGCTTTATCGCCTTAACTGACAGGGGCGGACAGCCTGTAACGCCTTTGGGTACATATTTAATCGAGCCTGTTTGTGGGACATAGGGAATAATGGTTGAAAGCAGATTCTTTTCAATTACTCCGTTTCTATCTTTCCTTTTTTCTCCTGGCTCACTTGGAATACATTTGATATGCGGCTTTTTCTTGAGGCTCTTGGGAAGATAGTGCTTAATAAACGGCAAATATCCCAGCAACACAAAAACCACAGCAAGAGAAATGGCTAGTCTAACAACAAGATCCCAGTTTCTTTCCCACCATGACCGGTCATCGGTAAGTTTCAATATGCTTTCGGTTTCACCCTGCCAAGTTTCACTGCCAAACTGTTGCTGATATACGATGCGATAATTCACATCGCAATATGTCCCAGTCGACGGCTTGCCGTTAGGGAAAGTGGGCCTTAGTTCGAATACCCCAAGTTCGTCACTTTTCTCTATATCGGACAATTGAATCTTGAAATCCAGGTTTTCATCTAAGAGTTGAACATTAGGAATAGCAAGTGCATCCCATTGTTCTTGACTAAATTCATTGCCATCTATTTTGGATTTGATTCGGATACGCTCTGAGCCTTTAAATCCATCTGTAGAAACAACATAAGCGGGATTGTTTTCGATTGAAAATGTGATTTCCTTATCTTTGTAAATATCAAAGTTTATACTTGTGGTAACAGTGTTGTATTCGAGGTAATATGCTGTGACATCGATAGACAGCGGCCCTTCTTCAATTTGAATCTTGTCTCCGTCAGAATAGGCAGTATCATGTGTAATCCCATTGTTTGTAACAACTGCCTCATACGAAACATCACCCAATAATGCTGAAGCTGAAACGGGTTCTGCTGTACCAGTCTTGACAAATCCAAAAGAAATCGTATATTCCCCGGCAGCCAGATTTGATAGATTCGTAACACTCTGGCCAGAGTCATCTGTGAGGTATGCAGCAACCGCTATGTTGGGCTTATAGTATATCTCTACAGTCTCGGCACCGGAAACCTCCACCGTATAGTTACCAGCCGGAAAATCATCCTTGAATGTTGCAATTTTGCCGAGCAAATCCGTAACAGGCTGGTTGCTGTAATTTGTGGCATCACATTCACTGTATTTTACTTCCACCGGCGTTTTTGAACTCTGTACCAAACTCCCGTCGCTTCGCTTAATCCCTGCAATCTCGACATTTGCGCCCTGTGCAAAAACTGTCAGCTCCGCCATCGGAACATCAAACGAGCATGTTTTTGCGCTTACATTCAACTCTAGTTTGTTTGAATTGAATACACGTGTGCAGATTTCTGTGATTCGATTGAGTATTTGAGCGTTTGTTTTCGCTTCGACATAAAAAATGTTGCTAGCAATGTCTTCCGTTATGCCTGCAGCATTTTGCCCCATGCCAAGGAACATAACTTTGATATCCTGTGACTTGTTGGCAAGGAAGCTGTCGATTTCGGACGAACTCATTCGTCCATCTTCGAATTCGCCATCTGTTAAAATTATGAGCCATTTTTCATCTGCAGCTGCAACATCTAAATCCGCATATGCTTTTTTTACGGCATTAAAGGGCGTGTTGTTTGCCGTGGTTTTCTGATTGTGTATCTTGGCAACATTTACATCTGAACCATCGGCACCGTCGAGGGATATTCTTGGCGGAACAGATGATCCTGCGCGGTAGTCGCTCATGTAATAGACATTCATTTTATCGGTGTCGCCAAGCATAGCGGAAAAGACTTCCATGGAGTACTTGGCTCGACACCATGTATCGACTCCCGAGTACATGCTGCCAGAATCGTCGTAGACTACATTGATAACTCTTGCTGGCGCATGTGTTGTTGCGCTTACATTAACCGGGACAACGCAAAGGAATAGAAGTATACAGGTAATAATCATGCATGGTATACGCTTCATCTTCGTTCAACTCCCTTTAATGGAAAATGCGGTACAATGTATTTCAAATGTCTTGGATTGCTATCTACTTATTATTGCCATTTTATCTATATGCCCCCTGTTAATTGGATTGGTTCCTGAGTCAATATGTACTATAATGTCCGTATTTACACTTTCGGTAACTGAAGTCAAATGACCTTATCAATCACCAGAATGAGTTTATAGTCCACTAGACTCTTGCAAACAACGGCCTGCAAGTAAAGCGGGCATATTTGCAACGCCAATATGTACCACAGGCAGGATAATATCCCACTTAGCCGACCGCACTACAGCGATGTATTTACGCCTTAAATGTCTTCGTAAAGTAAGTTCCTTGACGACACATATTTTGGCTACAGATACAGATATTATTATACAAATTTCTGCCGTTTTCGTCAAGGTGACGGGGGCAAAAAGACGAAAAAACAAGGAAATCTGTATCGCAGTTCCACTCAATCCTGTTTTGTGCGTGGAACAAGTATGCTCCACACAGTCTTGCGCCGTCATTTTCACCGTCGACAAACGGCATGAAAGGAGCTGTCGAAAATGTCAAAAAGAGGCGAGAACATCTACAAGAGAAAAGACGGGCGTTGGGAAGGTCGATACATTAAATGTCGTACACTACACGGAAGGATACAGTACGGCTATGTCTATGGGAAACGCTATTCTGAGGTGAAATCCAAGCTAAAAGAAACTGCATCAAGACCAATTCAAACTTCCGATAGCCGGGCCCCGCAGCCTACATCGTATAGCGAGATTCTCAAGATGTGGCTACTTTCTGCCAAAAACCATGTAAAGGAATCGACCTTCTCAAGATATAATCATCTTGTCGAGCGTCACATACAACCCTTTCTGGGAGGCTACCAGATTGGCGAAATAAGCAATGCACTCCTTGAAAAGTATATTGACCACCTTCTCCAGTGCGGGAGGCTGGACGGAAGTGGAGGGCTTTCGCCAAAGAGTGTGTCGGATATTTTGGTTGTCATTAAGAGATCCATGCGCTATGCGCAAGAAAATAATCATCTCGTGATTTGCTCGACCGCTGGATTGTCTGTAAAAAGAAGCAGAAAAAATATGCATAATTGCAACTGAAATGTTATCTACAATGCAAGAAAATCCAAGACCAACAAGAGCAGAAGTATCTGATGTTGCGAATGCAGTACTTGATGGAACAGATGCTGTAATGTTATCAAGTGAAACAGCAATTGGTAAATATCCAGTTGAAACAGTAACTACTATGAATAAAATAATTGATGAAATAGAAAATGAAATCAATTATAATGACTTACTTTTAGAATTTAGTAGAAAAGATAAAACTGATATACCAACAGCAATTGCTTATAGTACAGTTGATTCTGCTAATAGAATAAATGCAAATGCAATAGTATGTTCCACTATGACTGGTTTAACTGCAAAAAAGATAAGTCATTTTAGACCAAGCGCACCAGTAATTGCAATTTCACCAATAGAAAAAACAGTAAGTGGACTTACAATTAATTATGGTATTATACCTATGAAAGTTCCAATGCTTGAATCAACTGATGAAATAATTGAAAAATCTACATCTGTTGCAAAAGAAGCATTAAATTTGCAAAAGAAAGATAGAATTGTAATCGCAGGTAGTTTTCCATTAAATGTTGAATATACTAACTTTTTAAGAATAGAAGAAATTAAGGAATGATGAACTTTGGAAATAAATAAAGAATTATTAATTAAGGCTAAAGAA
>ERZ780148.906-NODE-906-length-22394-cov-4.602534_pt1 | contig 22394 bp, 18 predicted proteins | sample MGYA00510984_ERZ780148 | MGnify/ENA primary metagenome ERZ780148 (study PRJEB29588, sample SAMEA2160902) | human gut metagenome | biome: human gut; feature: human-associated habitat; material: faeces | place: Denmark | collected 2008/2010 ...
TTATTATTATAAAATTATTACTCAAGTACTTTGCATTTTCTAAATTAGAGAAAGAAAATGATTGAAAAGGATAAAAAAAGTGATTAATACAAAAAGTATACCTATGTTTAATTAACAATTTAGATATTTATGTAACAACCAATATAAGAACTAGAAATAATTTTAAGGCAAAAGTATTAATATAATGATGTAAAAGAAAGTTTTGGTATTGCGAAAAAAAGACTAAATTGGATATTATTTATTAAAAGAAAAGCTTATAAATTCTATTATTAGAATTCAAACTAATGATAAATGAATGAATTCTAGTTTTTAAAATTATTTACCATACTATTTATAAAAAAATAAAATTCTAACAGGTACTGTTAGAATTTTTTAATCTGTTTTTCAAGCAAAGTAATCGTTTCACAATTAGATGTATGTGGAAACATATCGACTGGTTGTACTAATTTAATATCATAGCCTTTTTCCACCATTATTTTTAAATCTCTTGCAAGAGTTGCTGGATCACAAGATACATAAATCATTTTATTTATCTTCATTTCATCTATTGTATCTAAAAGTTTACTATCACAGCCTTTTCTTGGAGGATCTACAATAATTGCATCAATTTTCTTATTCTCTTTTGCCCATTTAACAATTTGTTCTTCTGCTTTATTACATACAAAATGAATATTGTTAATTTGATTATTCTTTGCATTTTGTTTTGCATTACAAATTGCTTCCTCAACGATTTCAACTGATAGTACCTGCTTAACATGACTTGCTACAATTAATCCAATTGTACCAATTCCACAATATGCATCAATGACAAAATCCTCTTGTTTAAAATGACCAATTTCAACAACTTTATTATATAATACTTCAGTTTGTTTATGATTGACTTGATAAAATGATTGAGGTCCTATTCTAAATTTTAATCCACAACATTCATCTACTATATACTCTCTTCCGTATATTGTTATACATTCATCGCCTAAAATTGTATTACCGATTTTATTATTTACATTAATAATTATTGACTTTACAACAGGATAGCGCTGAATAATTTTTGCCACAATTTCATCTTTATGTTCTAATGATCTTTTAGTTAAAACAAGAACAACCATCACTTCATCTAATAAATGATTAGTTCTTATCAATACATGTCTAATTAAGCCACTATTATATTTTTCGTGATATCCCTCTATATTAAATTCATTGCAAAGATTTTTAATAAATTTAATAATTTCGGTTGAAATATTAGGTTGAATGAAGCATTCATCCATCGGTATTATACGATGAGACTCTCTGGCAAAAAAACCACAATCAACTTTAAAACGACCTTTTCGATATGGAATTTGAACTTTATTACGATAATGATTAGGGTCTTTCATACCAAGAATAGGTAAAACCTTTATATCATTAAACCCTCCTATTCTTCTTAACGTTTCTTCAACCATTTTATTTTTAAATTCTAATTGTGCATTATAACTCATATGCATAATATTGCATCCACCACAACTACCATATGTTTTGCAATGAGGTATCACTCTTTTTGGTGATTTCGTTTCATGAAATATTTTTATTATCTTTGCGTAGCCATAACTATTATGTAATTTCGTTATTTCTATTTGTCCTTTTTCACCAGGAATCATATTATCCACAAAAATAATAAATTCTTTTACCATTTCAGAATTTTTTATTCCGTCTACTTTACAAATACCTTTTCCTTCATGATTTTGATCTACACATAGTGCTATTATTTTTGATGATTCTTTTATTTGATTTTCTATCACATCTTCATATTTATTTTTTTCCATAATTATTTTATCCTTTTTTATGAATCGCAAGACCTCCAGTTGAAGTCTCCCGATATTTGGTATGTAAATCTCGGCCAGTTTCACCCATAACTTGAATTACACTATCTAATGTTACATTGTGACTACTTCCTGCAAGTTCAATATATTTTTCAACATTATATGCTTGCATTGAAGCAACCGCATTTCTTTCAATACAAGGAATTTGAACAAGACCATCAATCGGATCGCAAGTCATACCTAAATGGTGTTCTAAAGCAATTTCTGCTGCATACTCAATTTCTTCATTTGTTTTATTTTCTAAATAACTAAGTGCTGCTGCTGCCATCGAACAAGCAACTCCAATTTCACCTTGACAACCAACTTCTGCTCCTGAAATAGATGCATTCGTTTTAACCAGATTACCAATTAGTCCTGCAACCATTAAAGCATTTATTATGCTATCATCAGAAACATGATTTAATCTTTGATAACTCAACAAAACTGCTGGTAAAACTCCACAAGAACCACAAGTAGGAGCCGTTACAATAACATGACCAGAGGCATTTTCCTCACTAGATGCTAAAGCATAGGCATAAACTAAATATTCAAGACATGGTTTTTCCAAATATTTTTGATAAAATAAACTTGCTTTTCTTATAACATTTAATCCTCCGGGTAAAATACCATCAGTATATATCCCGTTGTTAATGGTTTTTTTCATTTGTTCTAAAATACTATATAAATAAGGAATAATACTTTCCCCTTCATATTTTAAAATATAATCTACGAAACTTAAATTAAATTTTTTGGTATAATCTAAGATTTCATTCATTTTTTGATGAGGATAAATCATTTCATTGAATGTAGTTCGCTTTTCATTGAATTCTTTGAGACTACCACCACCAACACTAAATACTAGCCATTCATCTATTAAATTGTCTCCACTATATGCATAAAATTGCATAGCATTCGGATGATACTGATAAATTTTATCGTAATCAAAAAGAACATCGATCTTTTTATTTTGAAAAGTCTTTTTAATAATATAATCGGTTAAATGACCCTTTCCTGTTCGTGCCAATGAACCATATAAAATACATGTAAAGCTACTAGCATTTTGATTTTTAATCAAAAACTTTTGACTTGCTATAGCAGGACCCATTGTGTGAGAACTTGAAGGGCCATAACCAATTTTAAAAATTTCCTTAATTGACTCCATACTTATTTATTTCGAATAGCCTCATCTTCTGACCAAATTTGAGCCACTCTTGTTGAAGCAGCTGCCGCAATTGCTCCAACAATATCATCTAAAAATGTATGGCAATGTTTAGAACCCATTTTTCCTTCCTCATTCAGTTTCGCAACTACTCCCGGTTTATTGACATCGATATCACCAAAATTGGTTTGTCCAATAGCACCATAAAGTCTAGCAATATCTAACCCAAAAATCTCATCAACACCAAAAACTCCAAGGTCATATTCCATAATTGCCTGAATTGGACCTTTAAATGCCTTTTCTTCTGTTAATCGATCAATTTCAGCCCCTAATTGAAGAAGATGAAAAATATCTCTCAACGATAATATTTTTTCAACGCTTTCTATACAATCTTCCATCTTAATCTCTTTATTATATCGATATTGTTGTTGATATGCAATTTTAGCAATTTCCTCAATAGTGACACCCCTTTCTAATAATTTTTCTGTATTAATTTTTTGCATTTCATCTCTTGAATAGTATACTTTATTCATATCTTTCTCCTTAATTTTTGAATCATTATTATTTTAAATATTTTCGAAAACCACCATTAGCAAAATCCTTTGCTTTCATTACCTTTTTACCACTTGGTTGAACAACTAATAATTCAAGAACTGTATGATTATTACAAGCGACACATATTCTCGTTTTATCTTTTAAAAAGAAAGTGCCAATCTCCTTATTATGCGTATCATCTAATACTCTAGATTCATATATTTTTAAAATTTCTCCATTAAATATAGTATAAGCAATTGGTGATGGATAATAGGCTCTAATATGGTTGTAGACTTCTTGGGCAGTTTTTGTAAAATCGAGTCTCTCCTCTTCTTTTGTAACATTATAAGCAAATGTAACTTTTGATACGTCTTGTTTAATTGGAACAATTTGACCTTCAATTAACTTATCTATTGTCTCTAACAACAAATCACGGCCAAGATAAGATAATTTTTCAAACATCATACCACAATTATCCTCTTCACCAATTGGAATTGCTCTTTGGGATAAAATATCCCCCGCATCCATTTCTTTTTCCATATACATTATAGTAACACCTGTTTCTTTTTGTCCGTCTTTGATGGCTTGATGAATTGGTGCACCACCTCTATATAAAGGCAATAAAGAAGCATGTACATTTATTGAACGATATTTTGGACAATTCAATAATTTCATACCAACAATTTGACCATAAGCGGCAGTTACAATCAAATCAGGATGTAAATTCACAATATCTTGATATTCCTGCCTAATCTTAATTGGCTGAAAAACTTTAATATTATGCTTGATTGCACACTGTTTCACAGGAGATGCTTGCAACTCTTTTTTTCTTCCTACCATCTTATCCGGTTGTGTTACAACACCAATAACATCATATTTTTCAATTAAAGCCTCTAAAATTGGAACACTAAATGAAGGTGTTCCCATAAATACTATTTTTAACATTTTTCACCTCTAAATATATTTGGGATATTTATCAAAAATTACAGTGACATTGCTCGACTGATAATTTTGATAAATTTTTTGATAATACTCACTTATATCATTCATTTGATGTTTAATAATCAATTGAGCTGCTGAATATTGATAATTATATGTAGGACCCATTATAAAAACTTTACTACCATACGTACTTTGTAATGATTGTTTAATATTATATGATTCTTGAAAAATTTCTTCATATTTGCCCTTTACTAAAATTCTATTTATATAATAGAAAGGTTCATTTTTTAATATCTTTCTAACAACTAATTCATTTTTAACATAACTATGATAATCTCCTATTAAAAAATCTTTTAAATACTCATCATTAGGATGATATGTTTGAATAACTATCGTTGCATCATTTATATCTATTAATTTCATTCTAGCTTGCATTAAGGCACTATATGCTCGATACGTTGCATCATAATCTGCTGCCTTTGCCATAGCATCAATATTCACAAAACAAATTAATCCTATTTTCTTCCCTAAAATGCTTTTTGCAAATAGACTAGTTGTAAGTAAAATATCAATATCACCATCTTCAAAATCAATCTCAATATTACAAAAAGTTTCAAAATTATTAGTAACAAGACTAGCAATTTTAAATGTTGGTAGATTCTCTTTTAAATCTTCCTCTACTTGTTCAATTCCTATTCCGCCAAATTTTAATTCTGTACTATTACAAATTGGACAATTCTTTTGATAAGACATTCTATGTGAACATGCAGGACAAATTAATTGATTATGTTTTTTATTGTATTGAAGTGATATTTGACATCTTGGACATTTCATAACATTTCCACAAGTTCTACATATCACATAAGAACTATAATCACGATTATTTATAATTAAAAGACTTTTTTTCCCTTTTGCCTTATTAATTTGCAACATTTTTAATAGTTTGATGGATACAGACGAATTATTACCAATTTGCAATTCTTTTTTTAAATCAATAATTTCTGTTTTCACCTCAATATTTTTATCAAAATCTTCAACAATATCTAAATGTCCCTTTAATCCATAAGTATATTCTAAAATTGTTGGTACATATGAAACTCTAATAATATGAGAATGAGTAATGTTAGATACATATTCCATAACCTTATGTAAATCGTATCTTGGACTTTGATCATTATAATAATTATCACTTTCTGAATCTAAAAGAAAATAAGTGCCAATATTTTGATATGGAAGTAAGGCTCCTTTTGCGGTAGTAACAATAACTGCATAACTATCATTTTTTATTTCATTATAGTAATCTAATAATTCTCCTATAGATAGTTGAGAATTGATAAGTGCAACACTTAATAAAGTATTTTTTCTAATTACATTCTCTATTTTATAACTTGATAAAATTTCAGGAACAATAACTACCGTATTCTTATTCTTTTTTTGATTGATATTGATGACTTGTAATAAAGACTCTAACAATTGATTTTCATCTTTAGGTACATACAATATTGGTTTTTCATAATTTTCCATACTCTTAATCAATTGATTTATAATTGGATTATCCGTTTTTCTAATTCTTTTTTCAACAGGAATATTCCTAACTTTAATCCTAGAATCTTTTTCTTCAATTTTATCTAAATATCCCTTTTTACTAAGGCTAATAATCATTGCCAAATTTACATCATATTTTTCCATTAATTCAAAAGAAGTTCTAGCAATATCACCCTTTAATCTTTCTAAAAAATCTTTTTGTAAATCGCTTTTTAATCTGTCAAAATTTCTATATGTAAAACTAGGATTTAATACATACTTTGTAACCATTTTCTCTTTTACAGTTTGTAATGCTTCATATCTTATTACAATATTACCTTTTTTCACTTCTTTTGCAATTCTATTATCGTATTTTTTGAAATTTTCTTTATATAAAATGGTTTCATTTTGTTCAAATAATTGAATTAATTCAGCATCAAGATCTTTAAAATTTACTACAGTTAAAAATTTTTTTGTTTTTAATTTTAATGCATCTGGTATCATTAAATTCAAAATTCTACTCAATGGACATATAGCATCAGCCTTAATAAAATTCGCAATGGCTAATTGTTCTTTTGTAAGAACTGGTTCATAATCGACAACTTCAATGATTTCTTTTAAATCACCAATATAGGTAGATTCATCTTTTAATTCTATAATAAATCCCATAATTTGACGATTAGCATCACCAAAAGGAACTCTTACCCTTGAGCCAACACTGGCAAAATCGCAAAATTCAGGAGGAATAAGATAATCAAAAAGTTGATCAATATTACTACTTGGAATATTAACTATTACTTTTGCAATCATAATTTTAACCTCCTTTTATGTTTATTATACCACATTTGGCATTTTTTTACAACCATATATAAAAAAACAAGAAAATAATTTTATTTTTTAACAAAAAAGGATAATAATCACTTTATAATTATTATCCTAGTTTATATTTTGTATTAATATTTAGACTTCAATTCAAATTGAGGAGCGGTTAAATCTTCTTTAATTTCAACATCATCTTCACTAATTAAACCAGTACCTGCAGGAATTAAACCACCAATAATGATATTCTCCTTTAATCCGTCAAGTGTATCAATTTTTCCACGAATTGCCGCCTCTGTAAGTACTCTTGTTGTTTCTTGGAAACTTGCTGCAGAAAGGAAAGAATCTGCCTTAAGTGAAGCTCTTGTTATACCTAAAATAACAGGTTTAACAGCAGGAACTCTACGTCCTTTTTCTAAGCATTCTTTTATTATTTTATAAATTTCAGATTTTGAAATAAAAGTTCCTGGAAGCAATTCAGTATCACCTTCATCAATTACGACAACTTTTTGAAGCATCTGTTTAACTATAATTTCAACATGTTTATCAGAAATAGCAACACCAGTAGAACGATATACTTTTTGCACTTCTTTTAAAATATATTTTTCTACTTTATCTACCGAAGAAACTCTTAAAAGTTCTTTTGGATGAATCAAACCTTCAGAAAGCAAATCACCAGCTTCAATTTTTTCGCCAACTTCAACGATTGCTTTCTTACCAGCATCAGTAAGATAACTTTTGCTATTATTATCAATTAGGCTCTCTACAACAATTTCAGTACGATTATCCGCTCTTACATTTACACTAGAAACAACACCTTTTATTTCAGAGATAATACCTTTTCCTTTTGGTTCTCTTGCTTCAAATAATTCTTGAATACGTGGAAGACCTTGTGTGATATCATCGCCAGATGTAGCAACACCACCACTATGGAAAGTACGCATTGTAAGTTGGGTACCTGGCTCACCTATTGATTGAGCTGCAACAATTCCAACTACTTCACCCTTTTCAACTATATCAGTCGTTGATAAATCAGAACCATAACATTTTACACAAACACCAACTTTAGCATCACAGGTAAGTAAAGTTCTTACTGTTACTGATTCAACTCCCGCATCAATAATCTTTTGTGCAATTTCTTCAGTAATAAATTCTCCACGTTCAACTAAAACTGTTTTTTTACCATCAACTCTTGCAATAACAGATTTTGCGGCAAAACGACCTATAATACGATCCTTTAATTCAACACATATATTATCTTTAGAAAAACCATTAGGCGTTTTATTAGGATCTTTATTGTACAAAGTTTCAATAACCATTCCTTTATCTGTTCCACAATCATTACAAGTAATTGTAATATCTTGAGATACATCAACAAGACGCCTTGTTAAATAGCCTGACTCAGCAGTTTTTAACGCCGTATCAGTTGACCCTTTACGAGCACCATGGGTTGAAATAAAGAATTCGGACATTGACATTCCTTCAATAAAGCATCCTTTAACTGGTATTTCCATCGACTCACCATTTGGTTTTGACATAAGTCCGCGCATACCTGCAAGTTGAGTAAAGTTTGATGAACTACCACGAGCACCTGAATCTGCCATCATAAAAATATGATTTCTAGTAGCATCTTCTTTCATCTTTTTCTTAATTGACTTTTCAATATCTTTCGTCGCTGTATTCCATACATCAATTACCATACGCGTTTTTTCTGCTCTAAGCATTGTTCCCCGACGATACATTTGATTATATTTTTTTACCGTTTCTTCGGCTTTGGCAATAATTTCATCTTTTTCTTGTGCTACTACAACATCAAAAGCCGATACTGTAATCCCTGCAATTGTTGAATATTTGAACCCTAAATCTTTCATTTTATCTAAAGTCTTTGAAGTTTCAGCAAGTTTAGATTGTCTAAAAACTTCACTAATACTCATACTTAACATACTCTTTTTAAATGGTTCCACAAGTGGTGCATTTTTTATAATTTCTTTATAATTTTGACCACGTTTAATAAAATATTTTAAAGGAGTACCTTCAGTTAAATTTTCACGAGTTGGCTCATTCACATAAACAAACTCTTCTGGAAATACTTGATTAAATATCATTTTTCCATACGTTGTGATTAAATATTCTTGCTTTAATTCCTCATTTAATCGATATTTCTCCTCGTATTTTGGATCTTTTTCATTTAATTGAACAAATGGTTTACCAATAGCATGGCCGGGAATTACAAATCGTGTATGAAAATCAATATCACCTTTTTCATAAGCATGAATTACTTCATTTTCAGTAGCATATGCTCTTCCTTCACGACCTGGCACAAAAAATCTACCAACACTTGGAGCTATACCTTTTTCTACATCTTTTTTTAAAGCCATAATATCACGATATTCAAGTTCATCATTAACAATGATACGATTACTAAATTCAATTTCATATCTTAAATATGCATTATAAACATCTTCATATGTTTTATATTCACGATCAATTTGTGAACGTTCAATTGATAAGTAATAGTTACCAATAATCATATCCTGTGATGGTGTAACAACTGGTTTACCATCTTTAGGAGCAAGAATATTTTTTGAAGCAAGCATTAGCAACCTCGCTTCTGCTTGTGCTTCTTCTGATAGTGGTACATGCACTGGCATTTGGTCACCATCAAAGTCAGCATTAAAAGCAGTTGTTACAAGTGGATGAAGTCTAATTGCTTTTCCTTCAACAAGTTTAGGTTCAAAAGCTTGAATAGAAAGCCTATGTAAAGTTGGTGCCCGATTTAATAAAACAGGATGTTCAACTACTACCTTTTCTAAAGCTTCCATAGCCTCTGGTGCACCACGTTCAATAAGTTCTTTTGCTCGTTTAACACCTGCTTTGTCTTTAGAATTTGCTACTTGATTTAAAGTTTCACCACTTAATTGTGAAAGTTCCATTTGTTCTTTTTGACGTAAATAGTTAATTATAAATGGTTTAAACAATATAAGTGCCATTTCACGAGGAATACCTGCTTGATACATTTTTAAATCCGGTCCAATAACGATAACAGAACGTCCTGAATAGTCAACACGTTTACCAAGTAGATTTTGACGGAAACGACCTTGTTTTCCTCTTAAGATATCAGAAAGTGATTTAAGGGGTCTGTTTTTATCAAGAGCTGCCTTATTTTTACGTTTGGCATTATCAATCAAAGAATCAACTGCTTCTTGTAACATTCTTTTTTCATTTTTGACAATCATTTCAGGAGATCTCGAATCAATTTGTTTTCGTAAACGAATATTACGAGAAATAATTCTTCGATATAAATCGTTCAAATCTGTTGTTGCAAATCGACCACCTTCTAGTTGTACCATTGGTCTTAAATCAGGAGGTATTACAGGAATAACATCCATTATCATCCATTCTGGTTTATTATTTGAATGATAAAAAGCCTCTGTTATTTCCAAACGTTTAATCAATTTTTCCCGACGTTGTTTAGTAGCAGTTTTAAGTTCTGCTCTAATTTCATCAATTGTTTCTTTTAAATTTAAACTTTGAAGTAAAAATTTAATTGCTTCTGCACCTGTTTTAACCTTATATTTGCCAAAGTATTCTCTACTTTTCCTACTATGGTCTTGTTCTGTAATTACTTGGCCTGGTGTAAGTTCAATTGATGGATCACTTACTTCTGTAATAATATAAGATGTTAAAGCTGCTACTTCTAATACATCTTTCGTTTTCATATCAAGCAAAATTGCAATTTTGCTTGGGGTATTTCGTAAATACCATATATGAACAACTGGTGCAGCAAGAGCAATATACCCCATTCTTTCCCGACGAACTTTACTTTCAGTAAGCTCTACACCGCACTTTTCACAAACTTTTTGTTCACCCGTATTTTTGCGTGATTTACCACACGCACATTGATAATCTTTAGTAGGACCAAAAATTACTTCACAATACAATCCATCTTTTTCTGGTTTTAAAGTACGATAATTAATAGTTTCGGATTTTTTAACCTCACCTTTTAATGTATACTCTACTTGTTCCCCATTTTCATTAAGATAGGTTACTTTATCTTTTTTTAACGGATTATATGTAAATTGTTTACCTTGTAATTCTGGGTTTGCCCAAGAAATTATTTCTTCTGGTGATGCAATCCCTATTTGTAAATATTTATATTTTCTCAAATGATTCACCTCTTATATTATAGGCCACGTTTACTTGCTTGTGCTTCTGCAAATTCACCTACTAGGCTCTTATTAGCAACATCAACATCATTGTTATCAACAAGTTTAACGCTAAGACCAAGTCCTTGTAATTCCTTAATAAGGGCACGAAATGCCTCAGGAATGCCTGGTGTCGGTAGTGGTTCGCCATCGACAATGGCTTTATACACTTTATTGCGTCCAATTATATCATCGGATTTAATTGTCATCATTTCTTGTAAGGTATGTGCAGCACCATATGCCTCAAGTGCCCAAACTTCCATCTCACCAAAACGTTGACCTCCATTTTGGGCTTTACCACCCATTGGTTGTTGGGTAACAAGCGTATATGGCCCTTCACTTCTTGCATGAAGTTTATCATCAACCATGTGAGCAAGTTTAATCATATACATAACCCCAACTGAAATTTTATTATCAAATTGGCGACCAGTTCTACCATCATATAAATATGTTTTTCCGTTTTCATCTATAATAGCACGTGCTTCAGCAGGATTCTCTCTTGCTATTTCTTCATCTTTTGCGCGAGCCTCATTCATAATATCAACCACATCTTGATGCGTCAAACCATCAAAAACCGGAGTTGCAACATGAACACCGAGTTTTTTAGCTGCCATTCCCAAATGAATCTCTAATACTTGACCAATATTCATACGCGATGGAACACCTTGAGGATTAAGCATAATATCAACAGGTGTACCATCTGACATAAATGGCATATCTTCAATTGGTAAAATATTTGAAATAACACCTTTATTGCCATGACGGCCAGACATTTTATCGCCCTCAGAAATCTTACGTTTTTGTGTTATATAAACGCGAACTACCTCATTTACCTCTGGTGGAAGTTCAGCGCCATCTTTTCTACTGAATCTCTCAATTTTATGGACAATTCCCCCACCACCATGTGGTACTTTTAATGATGTAACTCTAACATCTTTGGAATTATCAGAAAATAATGCTTGTGTAAGCCTTTCTTCTGGAGTTGGTTCAGTAATACCTTTAGGAGAGACTTTACCGACTAGTGTATCTCCTTCTTTTACTTCGGCACCAAGTCTAATAATCCCTTCCTCATCTAAATTGGCAATTGAATCTTTACTTTCACCATCTAAATCCCTAGTAATTTCTTCTTTACCCAGTTTAGTATCTCGAACTTCACAAGTATATTCTTCAATATGAATAGAGGTATACACATCATCTTGGACAAGTCTTTCACTCATAATAACAGCATCTTCAAAATTATAGCCATTCCAAGTCATAAAGGCAATAACAACATTTCTTCCAAGAGCTAGTTCTCCTTGTTCCATTGAAGATCCGTCAGCAAGCACATCACCAATTTTAACAATTTCACCTGGAACCACAATTGGACGTTGATTCACACATGTCGAATGATTGGATCGTTCATATTTATTGAGTTCATAATGATGTTTCTCACCTTTCATATCACGAACAATAATTTTTAAACCATCAACATATTCAACAACACCATCAACATCAGAACATATTGCAACACCTGAATCTTTTGCGGCCTTATACTCAATACCAGTACCAACATATGGTGCTTCTGGCTTTAAAAGAGGAATCGCTTGTCGTTGCATATTTGCACCCATTAAAGCACGAGTTGTATCATCATGTTCAAGAAAAGGAATACATGCAGTAGAAATAGCAACAACTTGTTTCGGAGATACGTCAATTAAATCCACGTTCATGCTATCAGTTTCTATAAATTCACCATACTGTCTAGCAATAACCTTTTCATCAGTAATAACCAATTCACCCGTATTCGGATCTTTATCCATATGAACATTCGCTTCAGCTATTACATATTCTTCTTCTTTATCAGCTGTAAAATACTTCACTTCATCAGTAATAATAGCTCTTTTATTTTTACGATCTTTTTTTATAACTAAATATGGTGTTTCAATAAAACCAAATTCATTTGCTTTTGCATAGGAAGCAAGTGAATTAATTAACCCAATATTTTGACCTTCTGGTGTTTCAACAGGACAAATTCTACCATAATGTGATGAATGAACATCACGAACCTCAAAACCAGCACGATCACGAGAAATACCACCTTGACCAAGAGCTGACAAACGACGTTTATGAGTAAGCTCTGAAAGAGGATTAATTTGATCCATAAATTGTGATAACTGACTGCTACCAAAAAACTCTCTGAAAGTAGACGTAAGTGGTCTAATATTAACAAGATTTTGAGCCGTTACACTCTTCACTTCAGCTGAAGTAGACATTCTATCACGAATGTTTTTCTCTACCTTAACCATTCCCATTCTAAACTGATTTTGTAATAGTTCACCAATTAATCTTAAACGACGATTGCTCAAATGATCAATATCATCAATCTTACCAACTACTTTTCCAACACCAGCGTGTAAATTGATATAGTAACTAATAGTTGCAAAAATATCGGAAAGAACAATATGACAACGATCTTCTCTTTGATCATTACCAAGAATTCTTACACAAACATCACCTTCATTAGTTTTTACTAAAATATCTAACGTTTCTAAAACAACACTATCACCTTGAAGCATCAATTCATATTCATATGTTTTTCTAAACGCCTCACGATTTTCATTTAAGATATCTGCAGTACTTTTTCCAGTTTGAGGATCTTTACGATGAGTAATTTCAGTACCTTTTGATAAAATAATTTCACCCGTATTAGGATTTACTAAATCATTAGCAAGACGATGTCCAATCGCTCTTGCAACTGCATCTAGTTTTTTATTTACTTTATATCTACCAACTTTAGCAAGATCATATCTTCTAACTTCAAAAAGACGACTAGCAATAAATTTACGAGCAGTATCTGCTGAGGTTTTTTCACCAGGTCTTAAATTATCGTACAATTTTTTTACAGCATCATCTTCACCAAAAGATTCATCTTTATCAAAACTATTTTGAAAAATTTCAAGAATATTTTTAGGCCTTAAATCTTCTTCGCCTTTTTCTCCAAGAAATAGATTAACCATTTCTAAATTACTCTTGACTCCAAGAGCTCTAATGAAGGTAGGTAAGCATACCTTTTTCGAACGATCTAATTTAGCAAACCAAATATTTTTATTGCTTTTTTCAAACTCAATCCAAGCTCCACGAGTTGGAATAATTTGACCAGAAAAAATAGATTGCCCTGATTTTTTATCAACTTCCTCAGAAAAGAAAACACCCGCTGACCGAACGATTTGAGTAACAACTACACGTTCTGATCCATTAAAAATAAAAGTTCCCCACGGAGTCATAATAGGAAGTTCACCCATAAATACTGTATCGTCTTTAAATTCACCTGTTTCTTTATTTTCTAAAGCAACATGAACTTTAAGTGAACGTGAATAGTTCACTTTATGAAGTTTAGCCTCTTTAATGGAATACTTTGGTTCTTCAAAATAGTGTTCCATAAAATGTAATTCAAATTTTTCACCATCACCATGATCCTTAATGGGAGATATTTCTTTAAATAAAGCCCTTAATCCTTCATCCATAAACCAAGCAAAAGATTTAGTTTGGATTTCAATCAAATTAGGCAATTCAACATTTGTTTGAACACTTGCATAATTGCGTCGAACTCTTGTTCTACCATATTGAACATTTTTATAACTCAAATTATTCACCTCTTTTTGCAATTTTGAGCCAAAATACAAATTGGTAAAAAATTGCATTTTCCCTCATTGTATCGTATCTTACATATTATAAGACAAATTATTATTTTTGTCAACTAAAATAACACTTTTTTTAAACTTTTATTATAAATTTTTATTTACTTGTCAATACAAAATAAAAAAATAGTAAAATGAAAACTAAATAATTAGCCCATTATTACTATTTTTTAGCTTCTATAATCCAATATCCTTTATCTTTCTCCACAATTGTTACTTTTTGATAAATTTTAGTAAGTAGTTTCATCATTGACTCTGCTCCTTGTTTCTTTTGGATGACACACCAAAAAACTCCTGTATCATTTAAAAAATCAAACGCACTACTAGCAATTTCATGAACTATTTTTTTACCTGCTCTAATTGGAGGATTACTGATAATAACATCATATTTTTTAGTAATATTTTGATAAAGATTACTAACGAATATTTCCGCATTTTCTATCTTGTTTAACGCCTTATTTTTGCGAGACAGACGAATTGCTCGTTCATTTATATCAACCATATCGACTAAAATTTGTGGATTAAGTTTAGCAATTACTAAACCAATTACTCCATAACCACATCCAATATCTAAAACCCTATCCCCATTATCTAAAATTATCTTTTGAAGCAATAAACTACTACCAAAATCTATTGATTTTTTGGAAAAAACTCCATTATCTGTTATAAAGTGAAAGGTCTGACCTTTAAAATAATATGATATTACTATTTCATTACTTTCTAAATTAACATTATTTTCAAAATATTGATTACTCATTTTTGCTCCTTGATTAAAGAAATAGTCTGAGTTACCTCAGACTATTCTTATTTTAAGTTAAGAATTTATTTCACTTCTACTTCAGCGCCTGCTTCAACTAATTTAGCTTTTAAAGCTTCAGCTTCTTCTGGAGATATCTTTTCTTTAACAGCTTTTGGAGCATTATCAACTAAATCTTTAGCTTCTTTTAAGCCTAAACCAGTTACTTCACGAACTAATTTAATAACATTTAATTTAGATGCACCAGCGCTCTTTAGAATAACGCTAACTTCACTTGGACCTTCTTCAACTGCAGCTGCAGCACCTGCTGCTACAGCAACTGGAGCAGCGGCTGTAACACCGAATTCTTCTTCGATTGCCTTTACAAGTTCATTTAATTCTAATACGCTCATCTCTTTTAAAGATGCGATAAATTCTTCTTTATTAAGTTTTGCCATTTCGTTTGTTCCTCCTAATTAATTTTCTTTTTCTGACACTGCTTTAACAACACAAGCAAGATTGCGAATAGGTGCTTGTAAAACACTTAGTAACATAGAAAGCATTCCTTCTTTGTTTGGTAATTTTGATAAAGATTTTAAATCAGCTTCGCTTGTAACCTTATTATCAACAATACCAACCTTTACACTAAGTTTTTCATGATCCTTTGCAAAATCATAAACAACTTTTGCAGCAGTAACTTCATCGTTACCCACAACAATAGCACTTGGACCTACCAAATGCTCTTCAACACCATCAAAACCTTCTTCTTTGGTTGCTCGACGTAAAATATTGTTTTTAACAACTTTCATTTCACAGTTTTCAGTATGTAGCTTAACACGAAGTTCAGTAACTTCTGCTACAGTCAATCCTAGGTAATCAACGAATAATGTTGATCCAGCTTTTGAGATCTTTTCTCTAATTACTTGGACCTCTTCATGTTTCTTAGCGATTGTCGCTTCATTCATTGTTTTCACCTCCTGAAAATTTTCCTCGGTAGGGAATTAAGCTTCTAAAAAATAATTTTTTATTACATTTCTCATAGTTGTACCTTCCTTTCCTTCTGCCGGCACTCACATCGTCATAAATGCCGGAACCATAATAATTCCCATAACAATCAATAACATTAACATCATTGGGAAAAGCAGTCTTGTTCCTGCCTTTTCCCCCAACTGCAGTGCGTGTTCTTTGCGCCTTTCTAAAGAATCCATCGCCTCCGTCTCTAAAATTGCGAGCATTCCTTCCGCTCCCTTTTTCATATTCTGCGTAATCAGAGAACAAAATCGCAAATACTGCTGTAACAGACAGCGTCTGCCAAAACACTCCACTGCTTTCGTCTCCGATACGCCATCGTGCATCTGACGCATCGCAACACCAAGTTCCTCATACACATACCTTTTTTTACCTCCCCTTTGGCACTTCTTCTCATACTCGCTAACCAGTCGTTCAATCACTTTTCTCACGCTTAACCCGGCACCTAAAAGCAGCATAAACTGATTTACCACCGCCGGATGGTCAAGTAAGAGCTGCTCCCTGCGAAGCGTCTGCTCCTTCTTTTGCTGCATTCTCCAAAATACCGGCAGGCAAATTATCAGAGCAAGAACCAGATACACAAGTGCATAACTTTTTTCTTCCGACTTCAAAATATAGCGCACCTTCTTACCGTCAATGGTTTCCGGCAGTTTTACAACTTCTTTTTCTGCCTGCTCTTCCATTTGCTTTGCCACTGCTTGTTCCACATTTTTCTCCCACAAACTCTTTTCACTCCACTTGACAGGCGCAATGTGAATAGAAAATGAATACACCTTCTTCCAGTTTTTCCATGAAGCCTCTGCCGTCACCTCCGTGTCGACACCAGACTTTGGAATCTGCTCTTTACAAAGACTTCCATCTTCACTTAAATAGGTGTCTTCTACCGTCCAGTGAATCTCCATCTGCGTAGAGGGCATGGAATCCGGCAAATGCAGCGGTTTATCCACATGCTGAAGCGATTGATTTTCTCCCAGAAGTTCAGACTCCAGATACTTCTTTGTCCTACCATCCAGATTTTCCTTCTCCTTCTCCGTAAAATCGCGGTCTGACACAGCAAGTTCTAACTCCTTCTTCCAGAGTTTCTGTCCATCATTGCTCTCAGCCGTAACCGCCAAAGACTGCTCTTGTTCCTGCCGTCTCACCACATATCCATCCAAAATTTCCTGCGTATCTGACGGCTGAAATAAACAATACAAAAAACTGAGTAATAGAGCGGCCATTAACACCCCTGCTGTTTTTACCCTTTTTGTCCAAATCCGCTTCTCAACTTCTTCGGTCGGTTCTCTCACATAAATACTTCTGGCATACTCCCTCGTAGACGAAAACATGCCAAACCAGTCTTTTTTAATTTTCATGATTTTCTACCTCCTAACATTCAATTTTCATTAAGTGTCTGCTCCATGCTGCGGCACCCAAATACACAAAAAGTGCACCGGTCATAAAAAGCCGTCCAAAAAATCCCTCATATAAGGGATCCAAAAAACCGGGAGAACAAATCTGCAAATACAGGATAATAAAAAGGGGAATTGCTGTCATACAATTAGCTTCCATCTTTTTTCCGGCAATCATCGTTTGAATTTCTCTCTGTATCTCCATCTTCTCGCTGATATTCTGTGCCGTCCGCTTCATCACTTTTACCAAATTCCCTCCGCTTTTTCTTGCCGTCGCATAAATTTGTGCGAAAGTGATAATATCTTCCACACCACTTTTTGATGCGAATGCGGACAACACTTCATCCAGTGGCTGATGCAGAGAAATTTTTTGCTGTATGTCCCAAAGTTCTCTCATCATCCTCGTATCCTCCGAATGCAACAACTTCATATCGCGATACGCTTCTGTGATGGCGTTTTCCATAGAGTATCCTGCTGCCAGTGCAGAAACCATACTATCCATTGCCTCCTTAAATTCCACCATCAACTGCCACTTCTCCTGCTCCTTTTGAACTTTTATCCGGTATCTTACATAACAAACGCTTCCTAAAACCGCACCCAAAAAACACAATGCTGCCTGCCGGTAAAATAAAAACAGCAGGAAAAAACTTCCGATAAACCCAACTGCCATTGTCTTCAAATACCACTTTCGTTCTCTCATCCATTTCACAAAATCACCCCTGCTCTCTCCGCTTTTCCGGTTGCCGAAAAAACCGTCTTTGTCCTCACAAGATGCCCCTTCACCCTGCCATTCATTTCTCCCTGTTCCTCAAAAACAAATAACGGATGAAGTTCTATCTTACCGTCCACCACACTTCCTACCTCACTGATTTCCAGCACACGCCGCGACTTATCTCTAAGTCTCCCAAGATGAATCATAATATCAATCCCGGAAGCAATCTGCTGTCGAATCGCTGCCAACGGAATTTCTAAACCCATCAGAAAGAGCGTCTCCAAACGATTCAGCATATCTTTCGGACTGTTTGCATGACCGGTAGACAAGCTTCCGTCATGTCCGGTATTCATCGCTGTCAACAAATCAATTGCCGCAGAATCCCGAATCTCCCCAACAATAATCCGGTCCGCCCGCAATATAAAAAAGTGAATATAAAATAAAGGAGGTGATTCAGCGTGGCTTGTAGAATTAAAACGCTCCTGCAGTGCAAGCACTGCAGGCATGATCTTGAGGTCGCGACAGTGTGCGGTGATCGTCGTGTGCCGCTTCTCTGGTGTCCTGACTGCGATATTTTGTATCAATATTTCGGACCGGAAGAGGTGATCGTTGATCGTTCAGCGAGCGTTGAATATGTGCGCGCGCTTGCGAATGAATTCCTGGTTGAAATGTCATAATTACCACCAAAAACCGGCCGAGATCTTTGTGCAGTTTACGGTTATAAATAACTTGAATAGTACCGGTATCAGAGCTAATATACAGACAACCTAAAGGAAAGCAAATAAACGAATCGGAGGTCTTGGCTATGTATGAACAATCTTTACTTTGTGGAATTATGAATGATTGGTATGGAAGCATGGAGGATCTGTTCCAGGATCTGAAGCATTACGGATTCGAGGTTTTGGAATCCAACCGTGAAAGCATCACGGTGTCCTGTGATGATGATGGCGATTATGTTCAGGTCGAGCTGGTTCTCGGTGGAACCGAGCGGACGATCGTTGTTGAAGATTTCAAAGAAATTTATCGCGAGGAGGCGTAAAAAATGAAAAATGTAAAAATCGAGTGGTGTGAAAATTTTATAAAATCTGCATTCAAGAAGCACGTTCCTTTTGAAAACGGCGGCATCGAGACTGGTTGTTTTTGGAGCATGGCAGAGCGTTCCGGTCTTTGGGAACGTGGAACGTATGGCACTCCGATGTCATCAGCTCTTGAAAAATTAACAAATGTCGATATCGTTTCTGATGATTCAGGAGCTTATCTCTACAGCGTGTTCAGATTGAAAAGCGCGGAGGCTTAGGCCTCCGGTATTAAACCGCCGATGGCAGGTCCGAAGCCCTGCAGGAAGAAGCGCGACGGATACCGTGGATTGATGTTCGACAAGTTTCCCTGGTTTTTAATGTGAAAGCCTGAAGGTCTGGCAGCCCCGCTGGACGTCCTCGTAAACCTTGCACCCGGCCACCGGCCAGAAAGGCGTCGCCTATGATTGTATAAATTTTATCCTGGGTTTTCTGCAGCTTCCCCGCGCAGCTTAATCGAAGCGCTCCACGGTAATCCTTTTAGAAAGGAATGAATCAAAATGTTTGACAAAGAAAAATTGAAACAGGCCATGGATGATCATGGCGATACAAATAAGGCGCTTGCGGTCTTCCTGGGCATGACTGCATCCAATTTCTCGACGATTTGGAACGGGCGGCAGCCATTCCAGCGCAAGCACATAGTCCGGATCGCGGTCCGGTATCAACTCTCCCCGCAGGACGTGTGGGATATATTCTTCCTGGCCGATGCTGAGGCCATCAAAAAAGAAGCCAGAGAGGTTTGACCTCCCTGGCTTCTGTCTATGTTTCCGACATTGATGTCGGGATCATGCTTTGTGTCCGTATGCTGTGTTGAGGCTGATCCAGCCTGCTCCGGACTTTAATCTTCCCCATCCATTTTTCTGCTCTACGATCGTGAATGTTCCCTTGCCGGTATACGCTCCGGTCCAGTCATAGTTTGTGCCTGGTCCTTTTCTGATGCGCAGATCCGAAATCGTGACGGTCCATTTCAGCGTTGATGGAGCTGCTGCAGGTGTGGTGGATCCACTGCTTACCTTGTGGCCATATTTGCTGTTGAGGCTGATCCAGCCTGCTCCGGATTTGAGCTTGCCCCAGCCGCCCTTTTCTGCCACGATTGTGAATACTCCCTTGCCGGTGTATCCAGCCGAGTCATAGTTTGTGCCTGGTCCTTTTCTAATGTTCAAATCGGAGACCGTGACCTTATACGCATAGTTGACTGTCGTTGCTCCGGACGGAGCTGGTGCTGGAGCAGGTGCCGGTGTGTTATCCTTTGCTTCTGCAGACAGCTGCGCCTTGAATGTCTGCCACTTCTTATCATCGGATCCGTTCTCCAGGTTCCATCCTTTAATTCCTGGACAGAGCTTGCCGGTGACGTCATAGTGGCGGATTACTCTGCTGGCCGGGATTCCGTATACTTCCATGAGGTATCGTCCCAGCTTCGCTGCGTTTGCAAGTGCTGCGTCTGTGAAGTACCAGTTATCGTCGTTCGGGTTCGTCACGCGGCCGGTCTTATTGGTGCTGCAGATCTCGATGGAGATGCAGTTGTGGTTCGTAGCGATGCCGTGGAGCTTGCCGCCCTTGTTTCCGTATGCGCTGCCACCGACGGCCCAGCAGGAGTATTTCTCCGGATCCGGATTGTACTGTACGATTTCTTCATCGTCCACGATGAAGTCTGCAGTTCCTCCGGCTTTTGGATTTGCAAACCAGGACGCTGTCGCTCTGGCCGATCCTTTTTTGCTCGTTACTCCTGCTGTGTAATGGTATGCCAGGTACTTATCTTTCCCTCTGCCGGTTGAATACAGGCCGTGCGTCCCGGTCTGCTTGATGATGTTGATTTTCATGTTGGTTCCTCCTTCCGCGTCGTACTCTGTGAGTTCGTACTGTGTAACCAGTCGGTATGTGCTCTCGACGTAGCTGCTATCAGTCGCATATCCATCTGCCTTGATAAGCTGAAGGTATTTCTTTGGATCTGTAACATCTTTCAGATTTTTGTACCTCGGCTTCTGAATAAATTCGAAGTAACCCTTTACGCCTTCCTCCATGCTGTCGTATACTCTGAAATTGTCCTTGATCGTTGTCAGAGTCCCTGGCGTATATTCCTCCTTCGTCTCCATGTTCACGCTCTTGCCCTTCCAGGTTGTCCCGCATTTCATTCCGAAGTAGTTATGATACTTGGATGCCAGCTTGCTCTCTCCCCATCCGGATTCCAGGATTGCCTGGGCGATGATGGGACTGTGTACCAGGATTCCGTATGCTTTCGCGTACTTCTGCACGTGCTTTGCTATGTCTTCGATGAATCTCTGCTGTTTCTCTGTGATTGCCATCTTGCATACCTCCTAAATAAAAAAGGGCAGCCTGGTGGCCGCCCTGGGTGCTTTGTGCTTCTTATTCCTCTGAATCGTCGGATCCAATGTTTGCGGAGTCGGTGAGTCCTTCTCCGATGATGTATGCCACGACGGATGCTCCGGCCATGATGAGTGCCGTTACCTGTGTGGCTGTGTTCTCTGCGCCTCCTGTGGCTACGATCATCATTGATACGAATGATGCCACTGCTGTCCAGAGTTTTCTGCTTGTCAGTTTTCTTTTCCAGTCGATGTTTTTCATGATGTTTGTTCTCCTTCCTCGATGATATGTTTCAGTGCTTGCTCGTTCAGAAAGTTCTTTTGTTCGTGCTTGACCTTCTGAGCGTAGTCCAGGGCTGCGTGCATGTCTCCGTTGCAGTGTGCATCCGGGATTCTCTGCACGGCTCTGGCTGTGGCCTCTCCGAGCGCTATGGCTG
>ERZ780148.911-NODE-911-length-22304-cov-6.114837_pt1 | contig 22304 bp, 20 predicted proteins | sample MGYA00510984_ERZ780148 | MGnify/ENA primary metagenome ERZ780148 (study PRJEB29588, sample SAMEA2160902) | human gut metagenome | biome: human gut; feature: human-associated habitat; material: faeces | place: Denmark | collected 2008/2010 ...
CCTAGAATCTGGCACACCCTGCCCATTTTTGCTTTTCGCACCGGTTTTTAGAGGTGACCATAAAAAACCCGGGCAGGCAGCCGCCCGTCCGGTTCAGAAGTGTTCAGATTCAGTTTGTCACGTTATTACGTTGTCATGTTGTCATGTGTTTTTTCCTTGACTTTTCAAATCCAGCGATATATTCTTCCACGATCTTTGCTGAAGCCTCCGCGCCTATCGAGGAATCAACCATCAGGTCATAGTGACGGCGGTCGCCCCAGTCGCTGCCGGAAATGCTCTTGTAGTACGCGGCGCGGGCGTCGTCGGAGCGGCGGATATTTTTCTCCGCCTCGGAGCGGGTGTCGCCGTAGACCTCCATCACCTTTGCTATGCGGTATTCCTCCGGAGCGTAGATGAACACGCGCACAACGTCCGGGTGGCCGCGCAGGATATAATCAGCCGCTCTCCCGACTATAACGCAGCTTCCGTTTTCCGCGATCCTGCGTATCATGCTGTTCTGAGCAGTCACGGCGTGCTGAACCGCTTTCGTGCTCAGGTACATATCGTGCAGCATATCCGGGGAATTCCTGTTGATGTCCGAAATGAACTCCTTGTCAAGTCCGCTCTCCTGTGCGGCGAGGGCGGTCATCTCCTTATAATAGAAGGGTATGCCGAGCTTTTCAGCGACCAGCTTTCCGACCTGCTTCCCAGACGAACCGTGCTCACGGGCGATCGTGATGATAACTCCCGGCTTTGAAGGCTTTATGATCTCCTCGGGCTTCTGCGCGTCGTCCGGATTCTTTCCGGAAGCGTACGGCCTGCGCATGAACTTTTTGTACCATATGAATCCAAGCAGCGTGGACAGCGAGTCAGTGACCGGGAAAGTCAGCCAGAACCAGTCCAGATCGCCTATTCTGGAGAAAATAAACGCCAGCGGAACAAACAGTACCACCGTCCGGAAAACCGTCAGCAGCGAACTTTTAAGGCTCCAGCCGACCGCCTGAAAAAACACAGGGAACGTCAGCGACGAAACCAGCGGAATAAAGCTGATGCCGATTATCCGGAATGCGGTAACGCCTATCTCGATGACCTTTTCGTCAGACGAGAACACCCGCAGCATAGGGCCGGGGATTATCTCAAAGCACAGCGTGCCGAGGAACATCAGCGCCATTCCGAAAACTATCGCGGTGACGAGGGTTTTCTTGCAGCGGCCGATGTTTCGGGCGGCGTAATTGTAGCTCACCACAGGAACTATGCAGGTCTGCATTGATCCGAGCGGAATAAAGAAAAACGACTGCCATTTGTAATACAGACCAAGAACGGTCACGGCCTGGTCGGAGAATGTCGCAAGTATCAGGTTCAGCCCGAATATGTAAACGGTGTACGCCGCCTGCATGAGGATATTCGGAGTTCCCAGGCGGTAAATCGCGGCTATGCAGCGCGGGAACTTCCGAAGCTCCGGCGGTTTGCGGAAGCCCTTTTTCATCACGACAAGCGCCGCGACTATCTGACCTGCGACAGTCGCGCAGGCGGCTCCGGCGATGCCCATTTCCGGCAGCCCGAACATTCCGAAGATAAGAAGCGGATCAAGAATTATATTAGTAACTGCTCCGGCTATCTGAGCCGCCATCGGGCGCCGCATGTTCCCCTCCGCCTGGTGTACTTTAGTCCAGATGCTCTCAAGGAACAGCCCGAAGCTGAACACACAGACTATCCGACCGTAGGTCACGACGTCTGCGATGACCTCCGGGGTGTCGGTCTGAAGCCGCGCGTACGCCGGCATTATCGCCCAGCAGACCGCCGCGAATATCACCCACGCGGCGACCGCAAGCGGAGTTCCGACTCCGGCGTGCTCCTCAGCCTCCCCGCGGTTTCCCGCGCCTAGCTTCGCCGCCATCACCGTGTTAATACCGACACCAGTGCCGACCGCAAGCGCGATCATCAGCAGCTGTATCGGGTAGATTATCGACAGCGCCGTAAGTCCCGAATCCGAGTAGTTCCCCACGAACAGGCTGTCAACGATGTTGTACAGCGCCTGGATAAGCTGAGCCAGCATTACCGGCGGAGCTATCTTTAAAAGCACCTTGCTTATTTTCTCTTTTCCGAAAAGTTCATTTGTATCCATATCGTCTCCTGCGGCGCTGTGTATATCTTTCTGCGCCGTCACAGAGTAATTATATACCGCGAACCGGGATTTGTCAATACAACGCCGCCCTCCTGCGGGTGCAGAAGGGCGGTATTGTGTATAGGAAAAATGGTGGTGTGTGTATTTATTCCTTAACCGAACCAGTAACAAGATTGCTGTATATTGATTTCTGGAGGCACAGGAAAATAACCAGAGACGGTATGATACAGATGATGATACCGGCAAAGATGATCTCCCACTTCGCTCCGTACGGACCAATGAAGCGGTACAGCGCCGTCGATACTACCGCGAGATCCTGGCTGGGCATGTAGAGGTTCGCGGTGTAGAAGTCGTTGTAGATGGATACGAACTTGATGACCAGCACGGTAGCTATCGCGGGTCTCAGCATAGGAAGGATAATGCTGAAGTATACCCGCGGATAGCTCGCACCGTCGAGTATCGCACTTTCATCAAGCGACTTCGAGATGTTATTCAGGAACTGGATAAAGATGTAAATAGAAATGATATCCGTTCCTATATAAAGTATGCAGGGAGCCGCAAGCGTGTTATAAAGACCCAGCTTGCTGACGATCTGAAAGACCGTTACCTGCATGGAGATATTCGGAAGAAGCGCCGCGATCAGGAACACCATCTTGACCGCCCGGGTAAACAGCATATTGAACCTCTGAAGCACGAACGCCGTCATTGTTCCGGTGAAGATCGTACCGAAACAGGAAACCGCGAGGATTATCAGAGTATTTAAAAGTCCCTGCATTACCTTGCCGTTCACAAAGGCTATCTTGAAGTTCTCAAACTGCGGCACCTCCGGGAGAGTGAAAACTCCGGTGGAGATATATTCATCATGCGTCTTGAACGCGCCGATGAGTACGACAATAAGAGGAATGATGACCATGAGACAGCACATGGTAAGGAAAACGTACTTCAGTATCTGATAAAATATCCGCGACTGACGGTACATCTTGTCCTCAATGCTGTTCTTGCCTGTTTTCTTTGCAACGCTGCTCATGTGCTATTTCTCCTCCTTGAAGAATGCCTTCTGTATCGCCGTGACTATCAGGATTATAGCCAGAAGCACCACAGCCATCGCCGAAGCCAGTCCGACTTTCTGATACTTGAACGCCGTTTCTATCGTCTTGATAACGAACGTACTGGTTCCATTCTTGCCCTCGGTGATGATGTACGGTATCTCGAAAACGGATACAGCGCCCTTTATCGCGAGTATGAGCTGGAGTCCTACGATAGGACGAATGCTCGGGAACACGATGTACCAGAAACGCTGCCATGCGTTGGCACCGTCGAGGTCAGCAGCCTCATAGATATCCGGGGATATAGACTGTATCGCGCTTATATACATAATTATGTCAAAGCCGATGTAGCGCCAGATAGACGCGAACACCAGGCATATATTGACAAGATTCGGGTCGCTGAGCCACCTTACCGGCTCGCCTCCGAGCAGCATGAGAATGCTGTTGAGCGTACCTTCGGTGTTGGTGATGCCGTCGCCCTTCTGGAAAAAGCGGCGGAATATCAGGGAAACTGCAACGCCGTTCATCATGTAGGGGAAGAAGAGTATTCCCTTGAACGCATTGCCGAACTTGATCTTGGAGCAGAGCACCGAAGCGATGAGCAGAGCGAATGCCTGCTGAACAAACGAACCTATCAGATAGTAGATGGAGTTCGCGAAAGTCTGAAGATACGCGCCGTCGGTGAATATCCTGACGTAATTGTCGAAGCCTACCCATTCCCAGCTAACGCCGAGCTGGTCGCGCTTCTGGAAGCTGTATATTCCCATGTTGATCGCCGGGATAACCGTGAACAGTATCAGCAGAACAACGGGGATCAGCAGAAACAGCAGTGTTGTAGTATATTTCTGCCCGGTGTAGCCTTTCAGCCACTGCATAAGGCTGCGCTTCTTTGCGGGCGCAGCAGAATTTGCCGTCATAGAAGTTCCTTTCACCGTTCCGCGGTGCGGAGCCGGGTAATCACAAAGGTTTCAGCCATCCGTAAGGGACGCTTGTAAGCGCCCCGTTCGGAAAGCCGAGGAGAAATCTATTTTAATCAGAGGGGTTATCTTGTTTGAAAATCAGCCGTTAGCCTCAAGGTAAGCTGCCAGGTCTGCGTTAGCGTCGCGGGTAGCGTTCCACTTAGCGTTGGTGTCAGCAACGATCTGCTTGAACGCGTCCTCGCCCTGGCCTGCGAATGCAGCCTCAGCCATCTTGATCTTGAAGTTGTCAGCGTCGCCCTGCCATGTGCCGACCTCAGAGTCGTTGTTGATAGCGTCCCAAACGCCGGTCAGGCCCTCGGGAGCAGCAGCGGTGATGAACAGCTCGCAGTTAGCGAAGTCGGTGAGGTATTCAGGCATCTCAGAGCCCTTCAGTGCGCAGATGGAGCCTTCCTTCTTAGCGAAGCCGCTGTCCTCAACGAACCATGTAATGTACTTCTTGCCGAGTTCCTTGATCTCATCGGAGCGATTCTTGTTAACGCCCATGCAGTAGTCAGGAGCGGACTCAGCGTACTGCTTGCCGCTGGTGCTGAACGGAGCGGGCATATAGCCGATATCATCAGCATTGTCGCCAGCTTCCTGGAACTGAGATACTGCCCAGCTTCCCATTACCATTGTAGCGATCTTGCCGTTGTTGATGGCGGGCTTGCAGCCTTCCCAGTCGGTGGTCATCGGATCTTCCTCGTGGAGAGTGGGATCAGAGAAGATGTCGAACATCATCTTGTAAACCTCGTAGTAAGCGTCGCCCTCGACAAACAGGTCGCGCTTGGAGGTGAGAATGTCGTTCTCATATGTGCTGCTGCCGGAAGCGGAGTTTACAAGGGAAGCCCACTGTACGAGAGTCCAGCTTGCGTCAGCGTAGTTGGTGTAGTAGGGGATAGCGTCGGTATTGTCGCGAATGAGCTTCAGATCCTCAATGAACTCCTCTGGAGTGGTGGGGAGCTTGGTAACGCCAGCATCTGCCCAAACCTTCTTGTTGTAGCAGATACCGCCTGCAACAGTACCCAGGTGAGCGATACCGTAAACATTGCCGTCATAAGCCTTCTTGTCAGCCCAGTAGTACTTCTGATTGAGTTCCTCGAGGGTTCCGAGCGGTTCGAAGAAGTTGCCGAGATCCATAACCTTAACTGTATCCGGGATCATGAGAACATCGCCGTAATCAGTGGTGTTCATCATTGTGGAAACATCGGAAGCATAATCAGTAAAGCCCTGATACTCAACCTTGCAGTTGTTAGCTTCCTCGAAAGCCTTTGTCATCTCTGCGAGGGAGCCGTCCTCGATACGGTCGGTACGGTGTGTGAGCACCTTCAGAGTCAGACCGTCAGTAGTTGTTGTGCTGCTGTCTGCTGCGGAAGAGCTGTCAGCCGCAGAGGAACTGTCTGCTGCAGAGGAGCTGTCTGCTGCACCGGAAGTTCCTGCACTGGAATTGTCAGCGGTGCTGGAATTGTTGCTGGAGCAAGCGGCCAGGCTGAGAATAGTGCTTGCTGCAATGATACCTGCCATTGCCTTTGTGAGTTTCATGTTGTTACCTCCACTGTCGTATGTGTTTAAGTAATTTAGGTGATAAGCGTTGCCAACCTAATTTGATTAACCTGCGGTGCCTTATCACTTAATCGCAAGCTTATTTTATCACATGTTTAACCTAAAGTCAACACCATTGACGCAACTTCGTGAATAGAACATAGCATCGGTGAAAACTATTGTACATTTTGCATAGATTCAAATAAAAATCAGAAATTTGCGTTATTTACTCATTTAAGTAACTCTATAAGTTTAGGAAAATAAATCTGACAATAAAGTGAAAACCGCATGAAAACAAAATGCCGCATGTAAAACCACATGCGGCTCAGCTTATCGAAAAACAGAAAATAAAACTGCCCCGTGTTGACCGGGGCAGATTTTTGTTATGAATTTAATATTCCGCAGGCACTTCGTCAGTCACGCCATGGTCAGGGTGCTCTCCGTCGCCGGGAGTTTTCTCACCCTTGAACAGCAGCTTCAGCAGAATGGGAACGGATATCGAAGATACCACGATAAGCAGTATGACCGCCAGGAAGTACCGCTGTTCCACCATGCCGACCGCAAGTCCCTTGTTCGCGACTATCAGCGCGACCTCTCCTCGGGTCATCATTCCAACGCCGATCCTCAGGGAATCCTTCCAGCTGTTGCCGAACGCCTTCGAGACAAGCCCGCAGCCGATGACCTTTCCGACAAGAGCAACCACAACGAAAGCCAGCGAGAACCACAGCAGATCAATAGTGAATCCGTCGAACGTGATGTTAAGACCGATACTTGCAAAGAACACCGGTCCGAACAGCATGTAGGAACTGATATCCATTTTGCCCGCGATATACTCAGCGTCGCGGAGGTTGCAGAGAATTATTCCCGCAACATATGCGCCGGTAATGTCGGCAATGCCGAAGAACGTCTCAGCGCAGTAAGCCATCAGGAAGCACAGCACCAGTCCGAATATCGGGATACGGCGCTGATGGTAGAACTTCTTGTCCAGGAACTTGAACAGGAAATACATCAGGAAGCCCACGCCAAAGCTGAACGCAATAAAAAGTCCGGTCTTGATGAACACATCGGCGATAGGCTGACCAGTGATGGCGAATCCGCTGTCGTCCTTGCCGCCCTCGATACCGATAACGACTGTAAGCACGATAATTCCTATAACGTCGTCGATTATCGCCGCGCTGACTATCGTGGTTCCGATGCGGCTTTTCAGATGTCCAAGCTCGCGGAGCGCCTGAACTGTTATAGACACCGACGTAGCAGTCATGATCGTACCTATGAACAGCGCCTGATTAAAGACGTTTCCGCCCATTGCAGCGTCCGGATTGATGCTGCAATAGATATTGTACATCAGGAATCCTCCGCCAAGGGGGACAAGAACGCCAGCCAGCGCTACGCACAGCGCGACCGGTCCGGTTTTAAGCAGGTCGCGGAGGTTCGTTTCAAGCCCGGCGGAGAACATCAGGATAACTACTCCTATCTCAGCAAGGGTCTTGATGAAGCTGTCTGCGGCGACAAGGCCAAGCACGGCCTGACCGATGATAAGTCCGGCAAGTATCTGACCGACCACCTGGGGAGCCTTGCACTTCTTCGCAAGAAGTCCCATCAGCTTTGCGGATATCAGGATTATCGCCAGATTCTTAAAGCAATCTACCATAATATGATAAGCTTCCTTTCTTTGATATCTGATTTTACACCTTAATAATTATATCGTATACCCCGGTTTAATTCAAGGATAATTGTAAACAATAATTCCGGTGAGACGTGCTGAATTTTTGGCGTTTTGGGTCAATTCGGTGCGCAATGCAGGAAGAGAGGTCGCAAGCATGAGAGAAGTCAGAAAGCTGTACAGCCCCGTTCACGGCGCGGTGTCGTCGCTGTGCGAGCTTAACACCGGCGGGGAGCGCCACCGCGGCGAGGGCTTCGCAGTCAGCGCGAGGAGTTTCCCTGCACGGCTGTATTATCGGCTGGCTCCTGCTGCCGAAGTGCTCTCCCCCGCTGACGGAGCCGTCACTGCCGCAGAGAACGCCACATTCCGCCTGAGAACCGGAGACGGCCTGGAACTTGAAGTGCTGCTCCCCTGCGGCGCGGAGTATTTCGTTCAGACCGGGGACATGGCACGCGCAGGAGAGCCGGTCTGCCGCATTTCCAGCGAGGAACTCCGCCGGGAAAAAGCGGTAGTAAAGGTGCAGTTCACCGACAGCTCCCGCATAACGGAGCTGCATGTCCTCGCCGGGCAAAAACGCGCCGGAGCCACCGCCGCTGAATACTCCCCGAGAAACCCATAGCAAAAAGGAGACCCTGGTGGATCTCCTTTGTTGTTTGTTTCTTGGTTACTTCTTGATCACAAGCTCCACGCTTTCGACCGTATCCTTCGATTCAATGAAGCTGTCAAGCGAATTATCCACGCCCTTGACATACCAGGACAGATTGAGTATCTCGCTCGTCGCCATCATCGCGTCGTCGCGCTGCTTGATGGAACCGTTGATGTCCTCGAGCTGACCCGCAAATATATACGCTGCGCCGGTGGACACCTTCGGCACAAGCGTGTTCATGATGTCCTGCGTGCCGTCCTTTGCGGCGGGAAGCGCGTCAGATATGCAGATAACGCCGTTGCCCAGCGTGCCCATGTAGGACTCCGGCTGCCATGTATCGAGCTGCATCGCCTTGTACTGTGACAGATAGAAGCTGTCACGTGAGGAATAATAGTACATCAGCATTGTGTCGTGGTCTGCGGAATCAGCGGTGTAGTCAAGGTTGCCTATGACCTTTATGCCCTTCTTGCCGCAGTAATCCACGGTTTCGCCAGAAGCCGTGTAGCTTATGATGACCTCGCAGCCCTGCGCCGCAAGGGCATCGACCGCCTTGTCTATCTCGATGTCAGCATGCGCCGTGGCGGTCACGAGCTGCGCGGTGGAATACACTATCTGAGTGCCGAGCGCCGCAGCGTCCACAACCTGAACGGTGTAGAGCATTGACGGGTCTACGACCATGCCTATTTTCTCGCTGTCAGAGTTGAAAGCCGCCACCATTCCCGCTACATATGCGCCCTGGTAAACAGCCTCGGTGTAAGCGTAGATATTCACTGACCGCATGCTTGAGCCGTAGTCTATGAAATTAATGTTCATGTACTGCTGGGAAACCGGGTTCATAGAATGCGCGAAAACCGGGCTTCCTGACACAATGTGAGTGCAGCCGTCCTCGACCAGCATTTTTACCGCCTTTGCAAAATCGGTAACGCTGACGTTCTCTATGTACTCAGACTCGATGTTTGAATACTGCTGCGCCATTATGCGCTGAGTATTGATGTCCGCGGTGAAGCTCTTTCCGTCCACGGTGCCGTTGTAAATAAATCCTATCTTTGCGGCAGGCTCTGCCTCTGTGGTATCAACCGTCGCTTCCCCGGTGCCTTCCGCTGTGCCCGACGTATCGCCAGAGCCGCTGCATGCCGTGAAGGCCAGCATTGCAGTACACAGCGCAAGAGCCGCCGCTATGCTTTTCAGTATCCTGTTTTTCATATCAAATACCTCCAGTATATTGTATTGGTAAATATACATGCAGTTTTCAAATTACTGCGCAATATGCCTGTACTTCTTCATTATACCATAAATCATGGAAAAAATCATCACTTTTCAGAAATATTTCATTCGGTATCGCGATTTTTTGTATTTATTTTTTCGCAGAGATATGCTATAATGTTCTATGATATGTGATACAGGGAGCCGCGCGCTCCGGAAAGGACAAAATAATGCATTTCAGAAAAATAGCCGCCGGAGCGGCAGCCATAATGATGGCGCTGGTCTGCGGCTGCTCGGTGCGCTCCTCGTCTGACGCCGCATGGCCCACAGGGAAGGTATCCGACAAAAAGGCGCTCACCGTCAGCTACGACGCGTTCAGCAAGGAGTATAAATACTGGCTGCTGGTAAACCAGATACCCGACGACACAGCCGACGAAGTCAAGGACAAGTGCAGAGCTCAGCGCGAGTCGATAATAAATTACCTCGTCAATGAGAAGATAGTGCTGGAGCAGGCGAAGAACTACGGCGTGGATCAGTTCACGGACGAAGAACTTGACAGCATTGAGAGCGACTACAACAGCTACATAGAAAGCTCCATCGAGAGCTTCAGGAGCTATGTAAACGCCGGGGAATCCGGCACCGGCGAGGTCAGCGGAGACGCCGCGATACTTGAGGAAGCCGAGAAGATCTTCGACGAAAAGCTGACCGAATGCGGAATGACCCGTGACGATATCCTGATGTGGTACCGCAACGCCAAGACCGCCGACAAGCTCAAGGCAAAGCTTGCGGAGGACGACCCGGTAGAGTACAGCGACGCCGAGGAGCAGTACAGCGAAATTGTGGCTGGTATAAAGCAGGTCTACGAGAACAGCCCCGCAGACTACGAGCAGGACTTATATTACAAGTACTACTGGCTGCCGGATAACGCCCGCATGATAAAGCATATCCTTATAAAGTTTGATTCCGATGACTCCGCCGAGATAACCGCCTGCCGCGAGAACAACGACGAAGCCGGTGCGGAAAAGGCACGTGAAAAGGCGCTTGAGAACCTCCGTCCGCGTATCGAGGAAATAAAGAACATGCTCGACAACGGCGCGGATTTCGACGAGCTTGCAAAGGAATACTCCGAGGACACCGGGCTTTCCAGCAATCCGGACGGCTATCTGGTCGTTCCCAACGGCGAGACCTACTACAAGGAGTTCCAGCAGGCGGCTTACGAGCTTCAGAACGTCGGTGACTACACGCTGGTAGGAACAGACCTCGGCTGGCATGTAGTGATGTATGCAGCAGACGCAGTAATGACCGAGGAGAACGAAAAGGCGCTCATCGATGCAATTTACGAGAACATGCAGTCCAATGCAGCCACCAGCGCATACAACACCGCAATGCAGGGCTGGCGCACGGAATACGCATACGACTTTGACTACGCTAAGCTTGATATAAACGAATCAGACACCGCCGAGGCTGCCTCCACAACTGCTTCCGCAGCGGAAAGCTCAGTTCCCGAGCAGACCTCCTCGGCGGAATCCACCGCAGCCTGATCCTGAAAGGACGATAAAAAATGAAACTCACAAAGACCCTCGCCGCAGTTACAGCGGCGGCAGTAATATTATCCTCGACCGCGTGCAGCATAAAGAGCACGTCCTCAACGGACAGCTCCGCCGTTACCGCTGAATCCTCCGGCACCGAGAACAGCTCCGCAGCGGAGAGCACGGCTCAGTCAGCCGAAACCTCAGAGCCTGAGCCTGTTCCGTCCATCGCGGAATCCGGCACAGCGGCGGACGCCGTTGCGGCTTCCCCGTCCAACGGCGCAGAAGGCATGGATATCACCTTCGGGGACTTCCTGCGCGAGTACAAGTACTTCCTTGAGCGCAGCGGCTACGAAAACGACACCGACGGCTCCAACGCCGACACGATAAAGCAGGCGCGTCAGCAGATAATCGACGCGATAATCGAGGACAGGATAGTCCGCGCGAAATTCGCCGATTACGGCATGACCCTCTCCGACGAGGAAGAAGCGGATATCCACAGTCAGGTGGAATCCGGCGTTGAAAGCATAAAGACGACCCTGAAATCCACTCTCGCATCCGCTGACGACACCCTCACAGACGAGGAGCTGACCGCGCAGGCAGAGGAAAAGTTCCAGAAGATACTCGACGACTGCGGCCTTACAATGGACAACCTCTACGCATGGCAGGAAATAACCGCCATGAAGCAGAAGCTCACCGACGAAATAGGCAAGGACGCGGTCTACTCCTACGAGCAGGCGGAAGAGCAGATGTCCACGCTGATAGATTCGCTCAAGTCGCAGTACGAAAGCGACCCCGCAGCATTCTACGGTCAGACCTACGCTAATATCTGGATCCCGGAAGGATCCCGCGCCGTCAAGGGCATACTTGTCGGGTTCAATTCAACCGTGTATTCCCTCATGCAGCAGCTCAGAAGCGCAAACCGCAACGACGACGCCGACGAGTACCGCCAGGACAAGCTCGCGGATATCCAGGACAGATATGACGAGATAATGGCAAAGATCGACGCCGGCGAGGACTTCGACAAGCTGATGGAGGAATACGGCGAGGACGGCGGCAACGGAACATTCCTTGTCACCCCCGGCACCGAGGTCTACGGCAAGGAATTCGAAGAATGCGTAATGAGCATTGAGAATCCCGGCGACGTAGCCACCGCGGTAACTGATTTCGGCTACTACATCGTGAAATATGTAGACGAGGTGTCCGTAAACGCTGATACGCTCAAGGCAAGCACGGAGGATCTCCAGGCGTACCTCCTTGAAAACGAGAAGTCGAAGCTCTATAACGCGGAATACGAAAAGTGGAAAACTGAATACAGCTACCAGATAAACTCTGAAATACTCGGTCTTGACTGACCAGCAATCACACGGAGATACATATGAACACACCGATCGCAGATTTTCTTGAAGACTATGAGAAAAAAGGCATGCTGCGCCTGCATATGCCGGGTCACAACGGCGAGGCTCCGCACGATATCACCGAGATAGCCGGCGCGGACAGCCTCTACGAAACCGACAGCTCCCGGGGGATAATCGCGCACAGCGAGGCAATCGCCGCGAAGCTTTTTGGCGCGGAACGCACCTGCTACTCCGCCGGAGGAAGCACCCTCGCTATCCAGGCGGCTCTTGCCATTCTCAGGGCGCAGGGCTGTAAGACCATCGCCGCCGGGCGCTGCTCCCACCGGAGTCTTGTTTCGTCGGCGGCTCTGCTCGGTCTGGAGGTCAAGTGGCTTTACCCGAAGGAATACCCCTCCGCAGACGTGGACTGCTCAAAGGAGGCGCTCTCCGGCGCAGACGCGCTGTTCCTTACCAACATCGACTACTACGGCGGCCCCTGCCGCGCGTCCGATCCGGGAATTCCCGTGGTCGTTGACAACGCGCACGGCTCCTACCTGAAATTCGTCAGCAAGGCAGGTTCCGGCAGGGAGTACCTCCACCCAATGGAATTCGGGTTCCCGGTGATTTCCGCAGAGTCTGCGCACAAGACCCTCCCGGCGCTGACCGGCGCGGCTTACCTGCACTTCTCAAAGGGCGCGGACTATTCCCGCGCCAAGGAAATGACCGCGCTTTTCGGCAGCACAAGTCCCTCATATCTCGTCATGGAGAGCCTCGACAAGGTAAACGGCAGGCTGCTCAGCGACCCCGACAGCGTTAACCGCGCCTGCGCCTCCGTTGCAGGACTTAAACAGCGGCTCACCGCCCTCGGCTTTACGCTGAAAATGTCCGACCCGCTGAGGGTCACGATAAACGCCCGCGCCTGGGGCTGGAGCGGCACGGAATTTGCGGCATTCCTGCGGGCGCACGGCGCTGAATGCGAGATGGCGGACGAAAACTACGTCGTTCTGCTGTTCTCCGCGATAACCTCCCCGGACGACTGCCAGCGCGCGGAAGTCTCGCTGGAGCTTATCCCCCGCCGAACAGCAAAGCCACTCGTGGAATATCCGGTTATCCGTCCGAAGCAGGAAACCAGCATTCGCGAAGCGGTGTTCGCAAAACAGCACAGCGTTTCCGTCGACGAAGCAAACGGGAAGGTCTGCGGCGGAATACAGGTCTCATGCCCGCCCGGAATTCCGATAGTAATGCCCGGCGAGCGTATCGACAGCGAAGCCGTCGAGGCTCTGAAGCTCTACGGCGTGAAATCCGTAGAGATCCTCGACTGATTCACGCTGGCTTTTCCGGCGGGAAAATACGCCGCACCTCGTCGTACGGCACGTTCCGCAGACGGTACTGCTTCCTGCCGGCGCTGCACAGCGTGATGTCGCACATTCCCGAGAACCGCTGAAAGATGTTCCTGCCGGTGATCGTGAACGCCAGCTTTTGCGCGGGCATCACCGCAGTGTACAGCCGCGCGCCGCGGCGGAACGAAATCCCGGCGGTTTCCACGGGACAACTGCTTAACCAGCTCAGCCGCATATATACCGCATAAGCGGCGGTGAACCACAGGCTCACAACGATTCCGCACCACAGCACCGACTGAACAAGGCCGGCGGCGACCGGCTCAGCAATGAACGTCAGCAAAAGCGCCGCAGTAAACGCCACGAGCCACCCGAGCGGAGCCGCGCAATGCCCGAACATCGCGGAAAACGGCGGTTTCACATGACCGCTTGGCGGCGGGATACGGCACATTTTCGTAAGGATACGTTCTGCGGTGCGGCGGCTCACCGGCGGGAACAGAAGCACGTCGTGCGCGTAAAGCGGCGCGGCTCTCAGCAGCAGAGTTGTCAGGGTATCGCAGCGGAGCACTCCGGTGAGGTTATTCCGGACAAGGCGGCACTCATATAATGTGAGTATGCCGCGCTGTACCGTGATAAATCCGCTTTCGCAGGAGAGACGGAACCGCAGCATTCCGAGAGCCTTCCCAAGGAACACAAACAGCCATGCGACGCCAACGAACACCGCCGCGAACGCCGTCACCCGGGGAACTCCGATATGAAGCGCGGCAAGCAGCTTCGTGACTTCCTCCGCAGCCCCGGCAAGCGCGGTCATTATCCTGCCGAAGCTTTCATCGCCGAATACGCTGCCGATACGGTTCAGGAACAGCCCGAACGTAATAACTCCGCTGAGCGCCCGTGTATCAACGAAGGCTCCGACCACCGACTGGAACGGCTTCGCCCGAATATATGCGCCATCGTTTTCCGGCAGAAACGGGATATGCTCCACGGCTTTCATGTAGAAGCTCACGCCGCCGGAGAGCGTGCTTATTTCCACGCGCTTCCCCCGGAGCAGCCGCAGGACGGGCGTGCGGCGTACCTCCACCTTCGTGACTGCCGAAAACGGTATGCAGAACTGTCGGCGCAAAAGCAGTCCCTTTGACACGCGCACGGTATCCCGGGCGAGGTCAACGCGCAGGAATATCCGGCGCAGCAAGAAATACATTATAAATTCCATATCATATAAAAAGGAGCGGTTTTTCTATGAAAACAGCATGTGTTATCCTCGCGGGCGGCGCGGGAAAAAGAATGAAGTCCGAGCGCCCGAAGGTACTCGCGGAAGTACTCTGCAAGCCTATGCTCGGCTGGGTGCTTGACGCGGCGAAGGATTTCGGATTCGATGAGACAGCCGTTGTTACCGGATTCGGAGCTGAGCTTACCGGCGGGTACGTTTCCTCCCGCAGCGAGGCGGTCACGCTCTGCCACCAGGCTCAGCAGAAAGGCACCGGGGACGCCGTGAAGTCCGCCGAAGATGTGATCTCCCGCTGCGACGCGGTATGCGTTCTCAACGGCGACGCTCCGTTCATCGACGCGGATACCCTCAGGGCTTCACTGGAGCTTCACACAAGCTCAAACAGCGAGGTGACGGTCATCACCGCCGACATTGACGACCCGCAGGGCTACGGCAGAATTATCCGCAGCAGCGGTGAATTCACCGCAATACGCGAACAAAAGGATTGTTCCCCCGCCGAGGCTGAAATATGCGAGGTAAACAGCGGCGCATACTGGTTCAGCGCAAAGGCGCTGCTTCAAACGCTCCCGAAGCTGTCGACAAACAACGCCGCCGGGGAATACTACCTTACCGACTGCGTTGAGATGATGTCCCGCCGCCAGGCGTACAAGTCAGCAAACCCTGATATCGTGCTCGGCGCGAATACCCGCGGCGCGCTGCTGGAACTGAACCAGCTCGCAAGGCTCCGCAAGCTCTCCCGGCTCATGGACGAGGGCGTAAGCTTCATCACGCTGGACGGTATCATAATCGGAACCGATGTAAGAATAGGCTGCGACACCACGATACTCCCGAACACGGTTATACTCGGAAATACGACCATAGGAAAAGGCTGCACCATCGGAGCTAACTCCCACATTGAAAACTGCACCATCGGCGACAACGTACAGCTCAACAATGTTCAGGCATACGATTCCGTTGTAGAAAACAATGTGAAGATAGGTCCGTTTGCACAGCTCAGACCCGGCACGACTATCCGCGAAGGCGTGAAGATAGGCGATTTCGTGGAGATAAAGAACAGCGATATCGGCGTGAACACCGCAGTTGCTCACCTGACCTACGTAGGCGACAGCGACGTCGGCAGAGGGGTCAATTTCGGCTGCGGCTGCGTTACCGCGAACTACGACGGAATAAACAAGTTCCGCACGAAGATAGGCGATCACGCGTTCATCGGCTGCAACACCAACCTTATCGCCCCGGTGGAGGTCGGCGAAAACGCCTCCACTGCGGCTGGCTCGACAGTAACGAAGAATGTTCCCGATAACTCCCTTGCGGTCGAGAGAGGTCAGATGAGGGTCATCGAAAACTGGGGGAAAAACGCCCTGCGCAAGAAAAAGTGAGGTACTTATGAAAGCTCTTGTCGTTGTAGACTATCAGGTGGATTTCGTGGACGGCGCTCTTGGTTTCCCGGGTGCAGAGAAGCTGGAACAGATAATTCTCGACAAAATAGCGAACTGCCGCAGCACGGGAGGTCAGGTGATATTCACCCTTGACACCCACGGCGAGGACTACCTCAGCACCGCCGAGGGCAGGAAGCTCCCCGTGCCGCACTGCATCAAGGGAACACCCGGACACGCGCTGTATGGCAGAGTAGCAGAGGCGGTCAAGCCTGACGATATCGTGATCGAAAAGCCCGCATTCGGTTCGCTGGAGCTTGCCGACCTCCTTCGGAGACTGGCTCCGGAAGAAGTGGAGCTGTGCGGTCTGGTAACGGATATCTGCGTTATCTCGAACGCCGTGATAGCAAAGGCGGCGCTCCCGGAAATCCGCGTAACCGTCGACCATTCGGCGTGCTCCTGCGCAGACCCCGAAGCCCACGAAAGGGCGCTCGCAGTAATGCGGGGAGTTCAGATAGACGTTATATAACCCCAAAGGGAACGCTCATCGCGTTCCCTTTAGACCGTCGAAAAAGTCACTAAAGTGACTTTTCCGCCGAAACATCACAGCCGCGCGCACGTCTTGGCGGCTTTGCCGCCAACCCGCACACTTGCTGGGATAGAAGTGTTTTTTGCCTCGGCAGAGCTGAGGCAAAAAACGGATTACAAACGCCTGCTTCGCAGGCAAAATTGACTTTTTCGGCAAGCTGACCCGGCGCCATCTCGGTGCCGGGTCGTTTTTTACAGTTTTTTCAGCGCGGCGGTTATCTCAGCCTCAACGTCGTCCTTCAGCGAGCGTATACGCACAAGGCGGCCTCCGAAGATCGCGTTCTTCAGCGCGTCGTTCTTCTTTGCGCGCTCGGATTCGTGGCTGCGGTCGTCAAGCTCTATCATCAGAACGATGTTCATGTCGTAGTCGCACAGCAGGAAGTCCACGTGCTTCGAGCGTATCTTGTTGAACCACTTCTGCCAGTCCTTCGTGCCCTTCTTTATCGACACGATGTCCGCTACGCGCACCTTCGGGCATATCTGAAGCTCCAGCTTGTCCGCGATGGGCTTCAGAATGCGGTAGAACGCCCGCTCGCGCTCTGTCAGTATAGTTTCGTTCAGCTCGTAGGGGAGCTTCTCGTGCAGCCGTATGTATATCCATATCAGTATGGCAAGGGCGACTATACCAAGCCCCAGCCACAAAACCCAGTTATTCAGATTTATTTCTGACCAGTTCATGCAGTACCTCCGGAACGATGTAAAATAGAATTATACCACATTCGCCGGGGCATGTCAAGTGATTTTCCGGGTCAGTTTACTTCAGGACGCGGGGTATTTCGCTGTAGGCGTACCTCGACCAGAGATACCAGTTATCCCCGTCGCCGTACATAAGCCAGCACGCCTTCGGAAATCCTCCGTTTGGCAGGCTGTACCAGACATCCGGATCAAGCTGACCTATTGCCATGTCGTCAGTGTACCCCTCCCCGCGGAACTCTGCGTTGATGTCCACCAGCCACGATTCCCAGGACATTTCCCAGGTCTGGAGGCTGTCCCAGGGAGACAGCGCGCAGCCGTCCTCCCCCGCCGGAGCCTCCATGGCGCGCCCGAGTATCTCCGAGGTTACGCCGCGGTACTCCAGCACGGTGAAGCTGCGGTTCGTATCCTCTCCGGTGAGGAAATCAAGGTACTTTTCCGTGAGTATATCAAGCGCCTCCTGCTGCGGGAGCGAGCCGTCGCAGCTTACCACCGCCGGGCATGTCGAGATAGTGTACTCCCCGGAGAGCTGCTCCGGCGGGAGCGTGAATCCCGCGCCCGGAGTGAGCATGCAGCGCTCATCGGTGTGACCCAGCGGGCTGAGATAGAATCCGTCCTGCTCGCCGCGCCTGCCGATGGTGTAGTACTCGCAGCCGGCGGCGCTGTCGGCGGAAAATCCGTTTATGCCGTAGTATGTCTGCGGCATGGAGGTATACCCTGCCTGCTCCTGCGGATTCGCAGGGTCGAATTCAAACGTGCCGTCCGGGGCGGCTAGGGCCTGAGGAGCTTCAATTATGTCCTGCTCCACGCCGCTGACTGTCAGCCCTATGTACATGCGGGTGCAGTATATTTTCCCGCCGTCGGAATACGCGTCGTCGGCGAGCAGCCACACGCATACGTCGTCCAGGGCGTAGGGGCTGAGGGTCATTTTTACGCTGCCCTCTCCCTTTGCTGGAACCTCTGACAGCTCCAGCTCCGGATAATCCGAGCTGTTCCAGGGCGCTTCGTAGTCCGTGACTCCCAGCATTTCCGCAATAGTCGGGGAGGATCCCGCAGCGTCAGCGGAACCTGCCGAGGTCTCCGGTCCGGACTGCTCCGCGGTTGTCTGCGCATGTGCGTTGTCCTCCGCCGGTGAATCAGCGCCGGTCTGCGGTGAACCGCTGCACCCGGTCAGAAGAGCCGCAGCGACTAGTAATGTTATAAGTTTCGTATTTTTCATATGATCACCCTCCTTGCCTTTAATGACAGCCGCACGGAATAAAGGTTACATCAGCGCCGTGAAATTCACCGAAAAAACCACTCCGGCGAAGAACGACGCCAGATTCGCGCAGATGGCGTAGAAAACCGCCCGCACCTTGCCATTTTTACGGCTGTACTTCCCGATGAACGCGCTGTAGAAAACAGCCTCGAACGTTACCACGATCAATTCCCCGAACATGTACGCGAACAGGAATAGCAGGAAGCCGTACCGGATATTGACCAGAGCCAGTATCATGTTCAGCAGCACCTGAGTAGCGAGGTTGACCGCCGCGAAGAACAGCAGCGTTTTCTTTTCCCAGTAGCCGAAGATCAGAGCCACGACAAGCTCCACCGCAATAGTGATGAGCACCCGCGCCGCGAATTCCAGCAGCCATATTCCGACATTATAGGACTGCTTGATGTACAGCAAACTGTCGGAGCGTGAGAGGTCGGCGGTAAAATAGCTGTTGAACACATAGGTGCGGCAGATATCGCTTGCGATCACCCTGCCGCTGTCCGGGAAGTACGCCAGCACTATGAAGTCATCTGGCGGCAGGTAGGTCATCTCAATATTCTCCCGGCTGACGTCCCACAGCCTGTTGAAGAGCGCGTAGCCGTCCGGTGCGGAGCGTCCGGCGTAGTCCGCGAACGCGCGCGCCGCCTCCTGCTCCTGCGGGGTGAGTTCCCCGAACCAATCGCTGTAGGCGTCCTCGGTCAAAAACTCCCCGAGCGAAGGCTGAAAACTCCCGCGTGCAAGCACCGCGGAATAGCAGGTCTGACCGTCCGCATTGCGGAAGCTTATACTCACGGTCGGTTTGGGTCCGAAATCTGCGGCTGCGTTCAGAGGAATCGCAAAAAACAGCGTAACGCTGAATATCAGCGCGTAAATTATCCTCAGTTTCTTCATGCCGTCACCTCCTGTATCGGCCGATTTTGTTTGTAGCTTGATTATAGCATATAATTCCGGAATAGTCAATTACAAGGCGGTAACAATATGGTTACAAAGAGGATACAATTTAGTTACGAAAATATTACATAATGATGGGTCAAAGGCAACTGTATGAATTTGTTAATAATCTGAATATTCTAGATATCGAGTAATAAAAAAACATCTCCACCAGAAAAGTGGAGATGTAATCGAGATTGGCTCACCGTTTTCTCGATTAAAAGAACATTTCAGATGGGGGATCGTTGATGGGAAGATGTGCTTGTTGACTCACAAAAGCAATTTATAGAGTCTGAATACCGAACCGTGTAAATGCCAATAATCCCCACAGGAAGTGAGGTATTGCACATGAAAAAAACACACGGATTAGACGAGCGAGAGATGGAACTTGTGAAGCTGCTGATGGCAGACTGCCAGACAACCGGAGACATTCAGGCAAAGCTGAAAAAGCTGTTTGCCGGAACCATCGAGCAGATGCTCGAAGCTGAAATGGACGAACATCTCGGTTACGAGAAGAACTCCGTATCCGGGAATAATTCCGGTAACAGCCGGAATGGTTATGGGAAAAAGACGATAATCAGCGACTATGGCGAGTGCGAAATAGCAGTGCCGCGCGACAGAAACGGCGATTTTGAACCTAAAGTCATTGAAAAGCGACAGACAAGAACCGACGAGATCGAACAGAAAATCATGCAGATGTACGCGAAAGGTAAATGTCAACGGGATACACTGACCATATCAAATTCGACCGGTTCAAACGAGCGAACTCACCGGTCTGAATTTGATACGCTTCGCTATGTTCAGTGTATCCCAACGTGACATTGAAGATACGTTAACCTGTTTACGGCTGTCCGCCAACAGATTTTCTCCGTCCTCATACTTGACAATTTCACAGTCGCAGGAGCAGCCGTGCTCTATTTCCTCAGCAAGATACTCCAGATAAACCTTTTCATCGTCGCAAACCGCAATACGAACCATAATTCCCAAACCTTCCTTTTCAGCCTAATCTGCCATGAATGGTGTCATACATTGCTTTCACAGTTTCAGTTATAAGCTTCAGTTCCTTGTCGGTGCATTTATCGACAATTTCTGCAAGCTCGCCTGTAAAAACATGCTTTGATTTGGTCAGGCTATCGCACAGCAGCTCGTCCATTGAAACCTCAAGGGAATTCGCAATCTTCAGCAACGTAGGCAGGCTGACCTTTGCTACACCTCGTTCTATGTGTGAAATATTGGTTGCCGCCACTTCTGCAAGCGCAGCAAGATTATGCTGCTTGAGACCCTTTCGCTCCCTCGCCGCCCTTATCCTCCTACCTATCGCCTTGTAATCTATATCCAAATCCACATCATAGTACATCCCATTCACTCCATTTCTGCTTTTATTCTACATTATTTGCAGACAGAATGGAATAATTCACATATCCTTTTAGGATATTTAAATATAGTTAAACAAAATTTTTTAAATCTTGTTTTTGAATAAAATCCCCTGCTTCTTGGAAACAGGGGATATGAAATATATTTATTGGTTTTTCTCGGCGTCGCGTTCCTATCTCGTCATACTCCGCAAGCACCTGTGAAAGCACTCCGTTGGTGTCGACAAGATAATTTATCGTGCTGAGCTCGCCGATTTTAGCTATACGGTTGCCCGCATAGTCGTACAGATATTCCTCAACATTGACACTCTGTCCGCCCTGAACTGTTACTCTTATGAGCTTGTTCTGCGCGTTGTAGGTGTAGGTCGTGGTCTGGGCAGGTTCGGTTTTCTTGATGAGATTTCCGTTTAGGTCGTACTCGTAAGTGTGCCTACTTCCTACTCTTAACCGAAACGGCGATAAATTATTTATCTACTAAATCTGATAACCTTTCTATATATTGTTTGTTTTCAAACTTATCAAACTTTTGCTCAAAGCGCAAAAACTCGAAACCCGTTAAGTCAGACTCCAAAACACTTCTGGCGAACTGCTCAGTGCACTCACCTTGGTTGAACACATCAGAACCATCCCATGACTTTTCACTAAGCAATGACGGATATGTTCCTCTACTGTATGCCAAAGGAATATGAGGAGTATCAAAATGATACATACCGCAATTTCTGCACATTGAAATCTCCATATTCATTCCCTTGAAATCATAATCAGCGCGTCCGGTAATATCCATGACAAAATATGTATTTTGGATATCAAAAAACTTATTTCTACGACAAAAGCACAGCTTTGCGGAATAAAACTCTGCCCCCTTAAATCCGTTGCCTTCAAAGAAATCCTTAAACCTTTTTGAAACAATAAACCAACTTCCAAAGGCGTTCACTATTCTTCCACCATATAGCATTAAATCAGGCAATCGCCTTCGCGATGTTATCGTTTCACATTCAAAGCAAGGCACGAACTCATCCCAAATCAACTGATTATCAGCACCACATTGTTCACAAGTATGGTATCTGATATTATCGGGAAGAATGATATCTTGAGCACTCACATATTTTGATAAAATCACAGGGCTGAAAACATAAAACTTCATAATACTCACCATAACCTTGTTAATTGACTTACAAATTCTAAAAATTCTGTATCGCGTGCCGTTCCAATCAAGGGCATTAGCTTGGCAATTTCATCTTCCCAAAGCTTATTATATGACCTTGCGTTTGTAAGATGTTCGTGCTCTTCAACCCATATGCCAAATTGGGAATCATCAACATCTATTCCTATTGATTAAAAAAACTTTCTAAATTTTTGCGGAAAGATATGATGAGCATGATAATTATTTCCATCTTGAGGTGGTGTATTTCTTGAATTAATCATGTTATTACCCAATTTGCATCTATTATGCACCAAAACCGGCACACAACCCACAAAGTAGGAATGGAAATCCTCGACC
>ERZ780148.913-NODE-913-length-22293-cov-5.268864_pt1 | contig 22293 bp, 19 predicted proteins | sample MGYA00510984_ERZ780148 | MGnify/ENA primary metagenome ERZ780148 (study PRJEB29588, sample SAMEA2160902) | human gut metagenome | biome: human gut; feature: human-associated habitat; material: faeces | place: Denmark | collected 2008/2010 ...
AGAAAATGGCTTATTAGATGTTTATTAAATAAAAGGAGTGTACTTGTGAAGGACATTGGAAATATATTTAAGGAAAAAAGAGAAGAAATTGGTGTGAAATTAGAAGAAGCTGCAAGTGATTTAGATATAACAGTTGCTCAATTAGAAAATCTAGAAGATGGAAATATTAATGCTTTTAAAGATATTTTCTTTTTGAAGGAATTAATAAAAAAATATTCAGAACTTCCAATATACTCTAATTATAGAAGTAAATTAGTTTCAGCTACTAATGATAGTGAATATATCATAAAGAAATTTAATGAAATAAATGTACTAAAATTTAGATTAAACTTAATTAACTTAATAACAGATGAAAATTTAAGAGTGTCTTTAATAGATAAACTAGAAAATGTTGGTTTAAAGAACTTCTTATTAAGTAATATTAATCAAACAAGTTGCGTTAAACTAGAAGAAAACGAATTACTAGAAACTAAAATAGACCCAAATATTACCATAGGTGTAGAACTAGAGTGCTCTAATAAAGAGATAGATAACTTTAATGGAGTACATACTTTATATAATGAATATACTATTAAGAGTGACTCTTCAGTAAAAAGTGGTTTTGAAATAGTTAGCCCAGTATTACATTACACACCTCTAGATATGACAAAATTAAAAAGTGTATGTAACTTACTAAAAGAAAACAACTTCTATACAGACAAAAGTTGTGGTGGTCACATTCATATAGGCGCATCATATTTTACTAGAAAAGAAGACTTTTATATGCTTTTGTATTTATATGCTAATACTGAAAATATACTTTATTACATATGCGACAGAAAAAATACATTAAAACGTCCAAGTGTTAACAGGTATGCCATGAAAACAAAAAGTGACTACATAAAAGCAATAGATAATGGTCTATTTAACACTGAACACTATGAAGAAGAAATGAATGTCATACTAAATGAAATTAATAAAGATAGATATAAAGGACTAAATTTTAAAAACTTAGGAACTTACTATAAAAACACAATTGAATTTAGAATGCCTAATGGTGAAATAGATTTTAATGAGCTTTTACTAAACATAAAACTATTTGCTAGACTTATTGAAGTAAGCCATGAACTTGTAAGCCATCCAAATGAAGATTTTTATAAACTTGCAAGTGTTAAATCTGAAAAAGAAAAATTAAATATTTTATTAGATTTATTATTTACTAGTGAAGAAGAAAAAAATCTATATAAAGATAGATATTACACAAATAAATTATTAGAGAAAAAAACAGAGAAAAAGTTTTTAGAAGACTTAAAATCAAAAATTATAAAACAAGAAGAAGTAGCAGTTGAATATGATAAAGAAACTCACACATTAAAAAAGAAAGTATTGTAGGTGTAATATGATAATAGGTAGTATTGATAATTTAAAAAAATACAAAAGCATAGACCTAACTGATTGTAAAACAAGACAAGATAAAATAGTTAAAATATTCAAAAATCTAAAATATAATACTGACAAAGATATCTTCTTTAAATATTTAACGAGTGATGAGAAAACAAAGTATCTATTCTATACATCATACGATAATATTGCATCATACATAACAAAAAAACATAAAACTATATTTAAAAACATAAAAGAGATTATTAAAGAAAATCCTAGTGTTAATGAATATGACTTAAAAAGAGTTATGGAAGAAATAAAAAGCGAAGACATTAAATACGAATATTTATGTTCTATATACAGTATTATGAATCATTTCTATTTAGAACAAGCAGCTATTGTTTTCAAAGATAATAAATATATTATTAAATTTTACCTAAACAAAATTAGATACTCTAAGTATAGTGTAGACTTTGTAAAAAGAGTATTATCTGACACTGGTAAATCTTACTTTCTTAAAGACTTTAATGATGAAGAAAAATCTAGTATCATACTATATATACAAGACAAAAACATTCTAAAAAAGTATGTAGATGCTCCTTATTTGTATAAATATCGCTCTACTATCGTTGCAAGAACAGAAGATACTAATTTAATATTAGATAAATTCATACAAATAGATAGTCTTACATTTAAATTAAACTTGATAAACAAAGTTAAAGATAATGATTTAAAAAAGATGTTAATCTGTATGTTAGATGATAAAAACTTAATGGAATTTTTAATATCTAATGAAACAAACTTATCAAATAGTGACTTAGTTAAAAAACAATGTGAAACTACTTTAATAGACAAAAATATTACTATAGGTGTAGAATTAGAAGCTTGTAATGAAGATATTAAAAACTTTAATAAAACAAAAACTGTATTTAATGATTTCAATATAAAACAAGATTTATCAGTTAAAAGTGGTTTTGAAATAGTAAGCCCAATATTACATTACAACTTAACAGATATGAATAAACTATATCAAGTTTGTGAACTATTAAAAAGATGCAACTTTTATACTGATCAAAGTTGTGGTGGTCATATTCATATAGGTGCATCTTACTTTACCAGTAAAGAAGATTATTATATGTTAGTTTATCTTTATAGTAATGTTGAAAACATACTTTATTATATAACAGACAAAGAAGGAACTATTAAAAGGAGTAGTGTAGAAAGATTTGCAATGAAAAGCAAAGAACAATACCTAAAAGCAATAGATGAAGGATTATTTGACAAAGAACACTTAGATGATGGAATAAAAGATACATTTGATGAAATAAATAAAGACAGGTATAAAGGTTTAAACTTCAAAAATGTAGGTAGTGAATACAAAAATACAATTGAATTTAGAATGCCTAACGGAGAAATAGAGTTCACTGAACTTTTATCAAACATCAAATTATTTGCTAGACTTATAGAAATGAGCCATAAATTAGTACAAATGGATAAAACAGATATAATAAAACAAAAAGCATTAAAATTAAGCTCTACTAAAGATGAACTAGAAAAACTAAACCTTCTTTTAGAAATACTTTTTCCTAATCCAAGTGATAGAATAATATACTTAAAAAGATACAAAACAAACTACTCTTTAACACAAAAAGAAACTGAACAAATAACTTCTTCTTTAAGAGATAAACTATTTTATGAAGTAGTAGCTTACGATGAAGAAAATCATTCTTTAGTTAAAAAAATAATATAGAACTAATACTATATTATTTTTTATTGCCGTGATATAATATATATGAAAGGTAAACATATGAAAAAAAGAAGATTAAAGAAAAAATATAGAATACTACTAAATAAACTAGAAATCCTATTGTTTCTACTATTCATATTTTTAGTATTTAAGTCACTATTAACAAAAGAAGAACCTACTAAAAAACAAATATTAAAGATTAATACTGATACTATATACTTAACTATAGATGAAACTTACACCCTTACACCAAAAGTTAAAGTAGTTTATAATGTTACTAACCCAGAAATAATTAGCATTAAAAACAATACTGTAACAGCTTTAAAAGACGGAAATACTAAAATTGAAGTAACTTACAAAGAAGAAAAAGAAGTGATAGATGTAGTAGTAACTAATTTATACACATTACCAAAAATAAATAATAAAAAACCATATCTTACTTGTAATTTGTATACAGCTGAAGAAGAAAGTATACTTGACTCTTCACTAAAATTCAAAATTAATTCTAGTGGATACAAAACTAGGGCAGGCGTTGTAACTTCCGCCAGATTTTTAACTTTACAATTTAAAAATAGAATATCATACTTTTATGAAAATGGAAGACTAGTTAACTATGGCGACCAAGACTATGCTGATGGAGAAGGCAGGTACTACCACGAAGGATTATATCTAACTGAAAACAAGTTTAAAACTATTAAAGCCAGTGTTAACGGCCCCGCTGCTTGGGGTTGCCCTTTATACGTTGATCTATTTGAAAGGGAAGAAAAAAATGGCCTAGACTGCAGTGGCTTTGTATCATGGGCTTTACTAAATGGTGGCTTTGATGTAGGGGATGTAGGCGCTGGAATTGACCCAGAAAGAACTGACGACCTAGACGATTTAGGAGAAAAAATGAAAGTAAATGAAAGTGACTTTGACCCATCAAAAATCAAAGTTGGAGACCTATTTAGTAGGTATGGCCACATAGGAATACTTATCGGAAAAGATAATGATACATTCTATATAGCTGAAGCATTAGACTACGACTTACACGTATTAACTATGACTTCTAAAGAAATACTAGAAAGTGAGTGGCTATATGTAATATTAATGGATGACCTTTACAAAAAAGATGGTAACTTAAAAGAAATGTGGTAAACTAAATACCATATTTTTTTAGATTTGTATCATAAAATAGAAAATACTTAGGTGGTTTATATGTTAACAAACCAAAAGATACATAAGTAACAATTATAACTATAATTAAGAATACCTTATTAATATTTAGTTCATTTCCACTCAGAATCTTATAACTAACATATGCCATAAAAGCGTAAACAAGTAGCATTAACCCTATAGAAATAAACATAACTTCCCCAAATACTTTATAAAGTGGTAAATATATAATTAAATACAAGGCAATACTTAAAATACTAGTTAGCACAGTACTAAAAAAGTGATTATTGTAATAAATGTTAAACTTATCTAATAAAAACTTATCAACTAATCCCCAAACTAAAATAGCTGATACAAATATCTTCATATGTTCCCATATACTTTCATTAACTGGAAAAAATATACTTGTAACTACATTAGGCCACCACTCATACATAAAATGAAATAAAAAACTTAATGCAAAAACACCAATTACATTAATAATTTTAATCTTTTTTAAATTCATGAATCCACCTCATACTAATATTATATTCAAGTAAGTCTTTAAAATAATAGAAACTTTTGGTATAATTAACTTGTGAGAAAATATGTATGTTTTAATGAGTATAAAGCCAAAATATGTAGAAAAAATACTAAGTGGAGAAAAGAAGTATGAATATAGAAAAACACTTTTAAAGAAAGATGTAGAAAGTATACTTGTGTATTCAACTTCTCCAGTTAAAAAAGTAGTCTGTGAAATAAAACTACTTGAAGTAGTAAAAGGAACACTTGAGTATGTATACAGTAAAACCAATAAAGAAGGTGGCATTACTTTAGAAGAATTTAATAGCTACTTCAAAAACAAAAATGTCGCCTATGCATACAAACTAGGAAGTATAAAAAAATTAGACTTAACACTAAAAGAAATAGGCGTTCCAACTGCGCCACAGTCATACCAATACATAGAAAGGATAGAATTATGAAAGTAATATTTTTAGATGTAGATGGAGTACTAAACAATGATGGATATTTTGAAAGAACGAAAAATGAAAAACAAAATAGAATAGAATTAGACGACGAAAACATAAAATACTTAAAAGAAATAATTGATTTAACAGGTGCAAAAGTAGTAGTCACTTCAACTTGGAAAGAACTTCGTATATATAGCAAGTTAATTAGTTATCTAAAAAACTTTGGAATAGAAGTATATGATAAAACTGTTCATATGTCTTATAAAAGGGGAGACGAAATACGTGAGTATCTATCTACTCATGAAATAGATAACTTTATTATATTAGATGACGAAATATTTAAAGACTTTAACGAACTGATTTCACATCTAGTAAAAACAGACTTTTATAATGGAGGACTAACAGAACAACATAAAACATTAGCCCTTAAGTTAATGAATAATTAATCTATTCATCTTGAACGAGTTAAAAAATGTAATACAATATAAATACATGGTACATCAAGTACAATTGGTAACTAAATGTCTGCCTAGTTTTTTTCTAGCGACATTTACCCTAATAGGTAAGTGCTTTTTAATTTCAGAAATATCTAGCATAATTTATAAAAATGTAATACAATATAAATGTAAGGAGCATTCAGTAACTGAATGTCTACCTATGTTTTTGTGGACATTGCCCTAAAAGGCGATGTCATTTCTTTATTTCTATCACTAATAACAGCAATAAAAACAAAGCAATATTCACTAGAATCAACACGCATATTCTATACGGTCTTTTCTTCATGGATATTGAACCTCCTTTCCTTTTCAACCAAGTTCCCCTGATTTACTTTGAAAGTCGGTACGCGCGCTGCACTTCCTGCTCCATATTAACATTATAACGTAATTAGTAAGGTAAGTCAATACTAAAAACAAATAAATTTTCGCTACAATTTTTAAAATCTGCAATAATTGTGGATAACTTAAAACTTATTAACAAAAATTTCTAAAACCAGTAGAAAAAAATAAGTTTTTGATGTAAAATCATATTAGGAGGTTTGATTATGGGAAAGATAATTGTTATTGAAGGAACAGACTGTTCTGGAAAAGAAACACAGTCAAAATTATTAAAAAATTACTTAGAACAAAATGGCATTAAGGTGGCAACATTCAGTTATCCACAATATAACACACCAACAGGCAAAATAATAGGTGGTCCACTTTTGGGAAAACCAAGCATATGCCCATCATGGTTTAATAACTATGTAGAAGTTGATAGCAAAGTTGCAAGTCTTTACTTTGCAGCCGATAGACGCGCATCACTTCCAGTATTAAAAGAATTAATAAACAATAACGAAATTGTAATAATTGATAGATACATATACTCAAACATGGGACACCAAGGTTCTAAAATAGAAGACAAAGAAGAAAGACTAAAAATGTATAAATTCTTAGAAACTCTAGAATTTGACTTACTAGAACTTCCTCGTCCAGACTTAGTAATCTTCCTTTATTTACCATACTCTTATGGAGAAGAATTAAAGAAAAATCGTGTTGAAACACTAGACGAAGCAGAAAAAAGTCAAACACACCAAATAAAAAGTGAAAGAACATATCTAGAACTAACCGAGCTTTATGGCTTTAAAAAAATTGACTGCTTTACAAACGGCACAGTAAAAACAAGAGAAGAAATAAATAAAGAAGTAATCTCGCATGTTAAAAAACTAACTTTAAAATAACAAAAATTGGTAGATTAATAATTAACATTTAATAAATACTATAACTAGGTGAATACAAATGAAAAAAATATTATTAACTCTATCAATTTTTTTAATGATTTTTATATCTCCAAACACCAGCGCAATAGAAGATTATAGTCTATATAAAGAAAGTGTGTATGTTTTAAAATATAACACTCTAAACTCTAAAGACTTGCCTTCTTTATTAAAAGACACTAATAGCTTAGTCTTAGAAATAGACGCAAACATCAAAGGAAAAACCTACACTTATAGAATACTATCAAGTGACATAAGTGTAACTACTGAAAAACTAATAAAGAAAATAACTAAAGACATAACAGATAAAGAAACTATAACCGATATAGAAATCAACGGAGTAAAAATAACAAAACTCACTCTAAAAATCACTAATGAAGACTATAACATACTAAAAGAAAGAAGTAAAATCTATGAGTGATTTAAAAAAGTACAATATATTTATATTCATAACAAGCTTTGCTAAATTACTAGTTGAAATCTTTATTCCACTTATACTTTATAATATGTCCTTCACTATAAAAGAAATAATTCTATTTTTAATACTAAAATATTCTTTTTGTCTACTCTTCATTCCAGTAGGTTACTTTATAGGAAAAAAATATTCAGTCTCAACACTAATGATACTAAGTTCCATAATTTTTAGTATAACCTATATATACTTATCACAAATAAACAGAAACTTAATATCCCTTATAATACTAAGCATCCTTTACTCAAGTTACTTAATGTTCTATTGGCTTGGAAGACACACGTATGGCCTAAGTATAATTGAAGACAAAAAAACAACAGATAACGTTAGCTTATACAATATATTCACTATTCTAGGTGGATTATTTTCTCCGTTCATCGGTTCATACATCATTGAAAAAACAAGCACACTTACTCTTTCAACAATCGTACTAGTACTTATGATAATTAGTATAATTCCACTTACCAAAATTAAAAAAATCAAACTTAACCCTAACACTCAAATAAAACATATTATAAAGTCTTTTCCAAAAACAAACTACATATTTAATACTCTTGACCAATTAAGATACATCTTATACACAGTACTACCTTTATGGATATACATTAACATAAAAAGCAAATATTCATATATAGGAATTCTAAACATTATAACTGGTCTAGGTAGCATTATCTACATATACTTACTATCTAAAAAGATGGACAAAAACAAAAAAGACTACCTAAGTTTATCACTACTTATAATGGGTATAATCTACTTTTTAAAAATAACCATCACATCTAATCTAGCATACATAATAATAACATTATTTGAAGGAATTACAAAGTCTAGTTTAGACACTATTACACTGAGAAACACATACGTATACCAAAAAAACTATTGTATTACTTCATACATAATATTTACTGAAATAATAAACAACATTGCAAGAACACTATTCCTAATAATTTTCTATATATTTAACGTACCACTAAAAACAATGTTACTAATATGTATTCTAGGAATATTCTTAAACGTATTTGTAAAATATGATGATGGAAAATATGGTTACTCTCTTGTTAAATAATGAAATTTATGATATTATATTAATATAATAAAGAGGGATAAAGATGGGTAGTTTAAAAGATTATTTTAAAATTGATACAACACTAGGTTTTGCAAGACCTGACTGCATATTTAAAGGAGAGAAATACAGAATTACTATACTTTCTGATGTTTTACTGCGCCTAGAATATAACGAAAACAAAATATTTAACGATTATCCTACACTATTTGCTATAAATAGAAAATTCACTAAAATGCCAACTTTCACTAAAAAAGAAGACGAAAAATTCCTAAATATTACAAACGACTACTTTATCTTAGAATACAATAAAGAAAAACCTTTTGCTGCATCCAAACTAATTCCAGACTCAAACCTTAGAATAAGTATTCAAGGCACAGATAAAATTTGGTATGTAAACCATCCTGAAGTAAAAAACTTAAAAGGCGCAACTTATAGCTTTGACACAAAAAACTTCACTCTAGATAGAGGTCTATATAGTCTAGACGGAGTAGCAAGTTTTAACGACTCATGTCGTCCTGTATTTGTAAGTGACGGTACAGTTAAAAAGAATCCAAGTGATGGAATGGATATATACTTATTTGTATACAAAGATAATTTTGAAGAAGCACTAAATAGCTATTACGAACTAACAGGAAAACCAAGCCTAATTCCAAGATATGCTCTAGGTGTATGGTGGAACAAAAACGAAGATTATACATCTGACGACATCACTTCCTTAATAAACAATTTTAAAAAATCAGACATTCCAATAAGCACCCTTTTACTAGGTAACAAATGGAATAAAACAGAAGGAAAATTGTCCCCTACATTTAACTATAACGATAAGAAATTCCCTAACTTTATAGAAACCGCAAATAATATACACAGAAACGGCATATATTTTGGTTTAACAGTAAATCCACAAAACGGAATAACACCACTAGATCCAGGATACCAAAATTTAAAAACAAAGCTAAACGAAACAAAAGAAATAATACCAATAAATGTTTATAACAACACTATATTAGAGTTTTTGTATACTTATTTAATAGAATATTTAAATCAAAGAGGAGTAGACTTTATAAACTTTGACATAAAAGCAGAAGATAAAATAGCACAGTTTATGCTAATGCATTACACTTACATGAACTTCAAAAAAGACGCATCACGTCGTGGACTAATTATGAGTAGAAACCCAGGCATAGCATCACATAGATACCCAATTATGTATTCAGGAGTTACTGAAGTTTCATGGAAAACTTTAAAATACTTACCATTTTATAACATTAGTTCTTCGAATATAGGCCTTACTTGGTGGTCACATGATATAGGTGGATATGAAAATGGAACAGAAGATGCTGAGTTATATACTAGATACGTTCAACTAGGTGTATATAGTCCAATATTTAGGTTTTCTTCAAAAGAAGGAAGATACTATAAACGTGAACCATGGAAATGGGATGTAAAAACACAAGGTATCGTAAAAGACTACACTAGAGTAAGACATAGACTAATTCCTTATATATATAGCGAGGCATATAAGTATTCAAAATATGGAATAAACTTAATCAAACCATTATACTATGACTACAAAGAAACAATAGATGAGCCACTTTACAAAAATGAATACCATTTTGGTAGTGAATTATTTGTCTGCCCAATAACTGAACCAAAAGACAAAGTCATGAATAGGGTACTTCATAGAATATACCTTCCTGAAGGAACATGGTATGACTTTAAAACTGGTAAAAAATTCCCAGGCGGAAAAAGATACGTTACATTCTATAAAGACGAAGACTACCCAGTATACGCCAAAAGCGGCTCTATCATACCTTTAGCAATCATTGACGAAAACAACATAAATAGTGTTTTACCACCTAAAAAAATGGAAATTCAAGTCTTCCCTGGTGTAAGCAATAACATTAATTTATACGAAGACGATGGAATTAGTAGTTTATACAAAGAAGGATACTATATTCTTACAAACATAGACTATAACTATAGAAAAAATAACTACACATTGATTTTAAGGCCAATTGAAGGTAAAACAGGTATAGTTCCAGACAAACGTGACTACAAAATTAAATTTAGAAACACAAAAAGACCAGAATACGTAAAAGTAAACGTTGGACGATTTGAAGTAGAGTTTACTACTAGATGTGACGAAAGTGACTTCATTATAGAAATACCTAACGTACCAACAAACCAACAACTAACAGTAAACTGTGGTGGAGAAGCAATAGAAATAGATGCAGTTAGACTTATAAACGAAGACATAGACGAAATAATAAGTGACTTACAAATAGAAACAAACTTAAAAGAACAAGTAGCAAGCATTTTATTTAGTGATTTATCTATAAGAAAGAAAAGAATAGAGATAAGAAAAATGAGAAGAAAAGGCTTAAATAAACTTTTTATAAAAATGTTTATAAAACTACTTGAATATATTAGTGAGATATGATATACTTATAGTGGGTTATCGATTAATTTATATTTTTTGATACCCACCTAATATATTTTTATACGACATCCTTAACCCAGGATGTCACTTTTTTTATAATGAACTACTTGAAATTAAATAAATATACTGCTATAATACTAATATAAGTTTTGTTGACAAAAGAGTAGTAATTAACATTTCTTTTATAGAGAGTTAGTGTTAGGTGTAAACTAACAAAGAAAGTTAATGAACTTGCTTTTAGAAAAACTTCGCTAGTAAGCGTTATAACTATAAAGATGCATAATACTTTATGAATTAAGGTGGTACCGCTGTAGTTTGCAGTCCTTAAGTCATAAAGTTTATTTTTTTGAAAGGAGTACTATGAAAGAAAAAATAATAATTAACACAATATACTTTTTAGCCTCATACCTGATTATATTCTTAGTCTATGTTTTCATTATCAATAGAAAAAAGAAAACATACGCTGATGCTAAAAAAATGACAGACGTAACATACCTGACTACAAAGTTTAAAATAGATAAAAGAAAAACAGACTATAATACCCTGAAGTGGTACATAAACTTTATAAACCCACTCATAATATCAACAACATTTGTAGTAATATCAAATATTAAATCATTCACTATGAGCTTACTTGTAGGTTTCGTAGTAATGTTAGTATTAATTTATTCATTATATGAAATAATAGGAAGAATATTAAAAAAGAAGGAGTTTGATAAAAATGTATAATTTTGAAGAAATAGAAAAGAAATGGCAAAGTTTTTGGGAAAAAAACCATACTTTTGAAGTAAAAAATGAAGGGGCTAATCCATACTACATTCTAGTAGAGTTTCCTTATCCTAGTGGAGAAGGACTTCACGTTGGACACGTAAGAAGTTATACTGCCCATGATATAATGGCAAGAATGAAAAGAATGCAAGGATATAACGTATTATTTCCAATGGGTTTTGACGCTTTCGGTGCCCCAGCTGAACAATACGCAATTAAAACACACACACATCCAAAAGATGTAACAAACAAAGCTATCGCTCATTTTAGAAGTCAAATGAAAAGAATAGGTTTTAGTTTTGACTGGAGTAGAGAATTCTCGACAACTGACCCAGAATACTATAAATGGACACAATGGCAATTCATACAATTTTTTAAACACAACATGGCCTATAAAGACACAATACCTGTTAACTGGTGTCCAAACTGTAAAATGGTACTTTCAAATGAAGATGCAGCAGGTGGAGTTTGCGAAAGATGTGGAAGTGCTGTAGAACAAAAAGAAAAAAGTCAGTGGATGCTAAAAATGAGCGAGTACGCAGAAGACTTACTTACAGGACTAAACGATACTCACTTTGCTGAAAAAGTAAAACTAGGTCAAATAAACTGGATAGGTAAATCTACTGGTGTAGAAGTAGACATAAATATTGTAGGCGGAGGAAAATTTAGCATATTCACAACTTGTATAGAAACAATATATGGAATAACTTTCTTTGTAATCGCGCCAGATGGTAAACTTATTAAAGAACTTATGCCTAGAATAGAAAACAAAGATGAAGTAAACGAATACATCAAAGAAACACTAAAAAAATCAAATATGGATAGAACAGAACTAAATAAAGGAAAATCTGGTGTAGAACTAAAAGGCTTAAAAGCTATAAATCCAGTTAATGGAAAAGAAGTTCCAATATTTATCGGAGACTTTGTATTAGGTTCATATGGTACAGGTGCTGTAATGGCTGTTCCTAGTCACGATCAAAGAGACTTCGAGTATGCTACAGTTCACAATATTCCAATGATCCAAGTAATAGACGGAAGAGAAACCACTTCTTCTGCATTTGAGAAACTTGACTACTTAGGTAAGGGCTGTAAACTTATAAACTCAGAAGAATTTACTGGCTTAACTGTAGAAGAAGCAAAAGAAAAAATCACTAAAAAACTAGAAAACATGGGTATCGCAAGACGTGTAAACAACTACAAAATGAGAGACTGGATTTTTAGTAGACAAAGATTCTGGGGTGAACCAATTCCAATGATAAACTGTCCTAAATGCGGATGGGTTCCAATGAAAGAAGAAGATTTACCACTTCTACTTCCAGATGTAGCAGAATATGAGCCTACTGATACAGGAGAAAGTCCTCTTGCAAAAATAACTGACTGGGTTAACACCACATGTCCAGTGTGTGGCACTCCTGCAAAAAGAGAAACAGACACAATGCCACAATGGGCTGGATCTTCTTGGTATTTCCTAAGATTCATGGACGCTCATAACAATAAAGAATTCGCAAGCATGGAAGCAATGAAATACTGGGGAAAAGTAAATTGGTACAACGGTGGAATGGAACACACAGCAAGACACTTACTTTATGCAAGATTCTGGGTACAAATGCTATACAATTTTGGTCTCGTTCCAAATAAAGAAATGATAGATGTAAGAGTTTCCCATGGTATGATACTAGGTTCAAACCATGAAAAAATGTCCAAGAGTAAAGGTAACGTAATAAACCCTGATACAGTAGTAAATGAAGTAGGCGCAGACGCTTTAAGAGTTTATGAAATGTTTATAGGTGACTATCAACAAGATGTATCTTGGTCAACAGACTCGCTAAGAGGTTGCAAACGTTTCTTAGATAGAATATACAAGTTAGGAGAAAAACTAAGTGATAAAGAAGGTTACACTAACGAAACACTAGTACATCAAACAATTAAAAAAGTAACAGATGACTTAAGTAATCTTAAATTTAACACAGCAGTATCTCAACTTATGATACTAACAAACGACTTAGATAAAAATGAAACAATAACAAAGAATGACTACAAAATACTTTTAACTTTACTAAACCCAATTGCACCACACATTACTGAAGAACTAAACGAAAAATATGCTTTAGGAAAACCAATCTGTGAAAGCTCTTGGCCTACATTCGATGAAGAAAAAACAAAAGAAAGCACAGTAAATATTGCAGTACAAGTAAATGGTAAATTAAGAGGTACTATGAACGTACCTTCAAACACAGACAAAGAAGAAACTTTAAGACTTGCAAAAGAATTAGACAATGTTAAAAAACACTTAGAAAATACTACTATCCTAAAAGAAATAGTAGTACCTAATAAAATAGTAAACATAGTAACAAAACAGAGCTAAATAATTAACTCTGTTTTACTTTTTCTTCCATATTAGAAAGTGCGTAACTAATACACTGTGATATATTCTCGTTACGACTAATCCTAGCTTTATAAGACTCTCTATCTATAGTTTCTAATAATTTAGTATCAATTCTCATGCTTATAACAACTTTATCATTACTTCCCTTAGAAGGCACAAATTTTTTCATTCTATACACCTCTATTTTCTTTAATTTGTTACTTTATCACGCTTACTCTTATTATTCTCTTCATAGGGAATATCATTACTAGTAAGTTTCAAAATATAATCAACACTCACATGATATAAATTTGCTAACTTTATTAAATCTTCAGCTGTTATAACAGATAATTCATTCTCAATATTGCTATATTGCTGTTGTGTAATATTTAAAATTTTAGCTATATCTTTTTGATAATAATCAAAGTCTTCTCTCAAATCTTTTATTCTATATTTTAGCATTTAAATCACCATTTAGATTATCTCATACAATTCTAATTTGTATTGACTAAAACAAATTAAAATTGTATAATTGTTATAGTAACAAATAATATTTGTATATAATAGTGGTAGGTGAAACTATGACAAAAAAAGAGTTAAACAAAATAATCGGAAAAAATATAAGAAAGTATAGATTAATATATAATGCTTATAATAAAAACAAGTTAACACAAGCAGGGTTAGCTAGTAAAATAGGTGCTAAAACACCACTTATAGGTGCCCTAGAGAGTGATAACAATAACATGGGAGTAAGTATATATAACTTATATATGATTAGCAAAGTGCTAAATGTACCAATAGAAAAGTTTTTTGAGGAGGAGTGATTATGTTTAAAAATATAAGTAAATCAATAATAGTACTAGGAATAATGTTTACGTTAGTCCTAGGTCTTTCATATGGTACATTTATATATACGTCAGACTCATACCGAGCTACTGAAATGCTTGTTAGTAAATTGTCATACGGAATAGATATAACAGCAAGTGACGCCACAGTTTCAGGTAAGACTATAAATGTTTCATCTGGTAAGACTTCAACAGCACTATTAAAAGTAACAAGTTTAAACAAAATAGATACAAAGTATGGAGTAGATTATAAGATTACTAAAGGAACTGGTACAGTAAAGTATGCAAGTAACACAGGATGGTTACCAACAGGAAAGATAAGTGAAAACAATGTAGGAACATATGAAAAAGTAGTTAAAGTAGTAATAGCTGCAACTACAGATATGTCAGTTGATTTCACAGTAACAGGTGGTTTTCCAAACAACGAATTAACAGAAGTAGCTACAGGTTACACAAGAATAACAGAAAAAGCAGAAAATATAATAAGTTATAATGACACACTTACAACTGTAATAGGAAAAGAAAGTTCAAACAACTTATATGGTGGGGAAAGTACAAGTAATTATCTACAATATCCAATAAACGAAGATAACACAAAAAATATTTGGAGAATACTAGGAACTTACAATGGTATAGGAACAAAGATAGTATCAAACCAAGTAAGCACAACAACAAAAAGTACTCTATCAACTGATTTGACTTCATTTTATAACACCTTAGAAAAGCCTGATAATTATATTTTATCAACAGATAAATTTGCTTGTACAAATACATCATGTACAAGTAGTAGTTATTCAAAAGTAGGATTAATATCAACAAGTGAGTATGAAATGTTAGGTGGAATAAATTCATACTTAGCAAGTAGTGAAAGTTATTTTGCCTTAGACAATGGAACTATTAAAAATATAACATCAGGTGGAATAGAAGAAACAAGTACAACTAGTGGTTTAAGACCAGCAGTGTACTTGCAAGATTATGTAACAGTAACAGGAAGTGGTACAGTAAGTGATCCATTTAAATTAAAGATGCCAGAATATGCAGTAGTACTAAACGTAGTAAATGGAAGTGCAACATTACCAAGTAAAATGATAACAAGAGGAGAAAATGCAACATATGAAATAACACCTAACACAGGTTACAAACTTGTTTTATCAAGCAATACTTGTAGTAATGGAACACTAAGTGGAAACACATTTACAATAACAAATGTAACATCAGCACAAAGTTGTACAATAACATTAACACCTGAAAGTTATACATTAACACTAGATGCAAATGGTGGAAGTGTAAGTACAACAAGTAAAACAGTAACATATGATAGTACATATGGAAACTTACCAACACCTGAAAGAACGGGTTATACATTTAATGGCTGGTACGGGCCAAATATTATGCCGTATGGAGATTTTTCAAATACAAATACTAACATATGGAAACCAAATCAAAATGTAACAGTGAGTCAAGGTAATGGATATTATCAAGTTATATATAATCAAACGGATAGTACACCAGGGTTAATATGGGAAAGTACAGAGTCATTAAATTTACTGGAACTAAATAAAACATATACACTAAGTATGAAAGTTAAAGGTATAAATACCAGTAAGATAGAAATATCAATATATGATTCGTTAATTAAATCTTACGAAATATCACAAAGTGAATTTACAGTAGTACAAACAACATTTTCTTTAACAAGTAAAGAAAAAATTTACATATTATTATTTGAATACTTACCTACATTAAATTCAGGGTTCCAAATAGAATGGTTAAAGATAGAAGAAGGAAATGTAGCAACACCATTTAAAGCAACATCAAGTACAAAAGTAACAACACCAAGTGACCATAAATTAGTTGCTAATTGGACAGCAAATACATATTCAGTAACATTTAATCCAAACGGTGAAAGTGTAAGTACAACAACTAAAAATGTAACATATGGAAGTACTTATGGAGATTTACCAACACCAACAAGAACAGGCTATACATTTAATGGATGGTATAACAAAAGATATAGTAATACTTTTAGTTTGAGTAGTTTAAATGACGCATGGAATTATACAAGTGTTGTATCTTCTGGATTAAAACCTGGAGTAACATATTGGATTAATATAGATAAAGCTGAATTAACTAGTGGAACAGCTACTGAATTTACAACATTGTTGTATGATTTTACATCTTCAAAAGATTTATATAGAATTGAAAATTCATTTGGAACAAATGTCAATTATGAAATTCCAGTGCCAAGCAATATAGATACTTCACATGACATAAGAATATTAGTATATTCAGGTTATGCTGGAAATACAAACAATAATGCAACAAAATATACAAATTATTCAATATATGGAACAAATAAAACAACAAATACAAAATATACCTCTACATCAGTAGTGGAAACACCAGCAAATCAAGAATTAATAGCAAGTTGGAAAAAGAATAGTACACCTCTTGCTGCTATAATACAGTCAAATGGAGTAAATGAAAACGGTTACAGATATGAAGGAAGTGACCCAAATAATTATATACAAATGGAGAAGACTGATGGAACAACAGAAACATGGAGAATAATAGGATTATTTCCTGATGGAGAAAATGGAGAAAATGTAATAAGAGTAAGAAAAGTAGGGAGTGAGCAAGCAGCGTATGACTCAAATAGTACAAATCACTGGCCAAATACAACACTATATGGGACATTATCTAGTACATACACCCTTGCAAATTATAAAAACACAGTAAACTATAAAATGTACTTAGGAGGTGGATATGATACTTCAGATTATACATCAAAAGATTTATATGATATGGAAAGAATGTTAAATAGTAAAGGAACAGCAGGAGCAACATCGCAAAATAATTATTCAAATACAACAACATTTACAGGGAGTGTAGGACTAATGTATCCAAGTGACTACGGATACGGGGTACTAGCAAGCAATTGTGCAAGAACCATTGAGCCATATAGTTACAACGAAACATCAGCATGTTATATAAAAAACTGGTTACATCAAGGCTCAAGTACAAGACAATGGTTAATAAGCCCGTCTGCCACTTGGACTGACTTTGCATTTTATGTTGATACTCGCGGGTATGTGCGCAGCAACATCGCCGTCTTTAATTCCGGCTACTATTACCCAGTCATGGCTTTATCTGCAGATGTAACTGTAACAGGAAGTGGTACACAAAGTGATCCATACGTAATGAACTAAGCATGTTAACTCATGCTTTTTCATTTCCCTAAAAATCTTGTCTCTCCATCTATATTTTTTTAGCAAAATATGGTATACTAACAAAATGAGGTGAAATAGTATGTTTGAAAAAGAAAACGATTATGTAACTAATAGAAAAATGTATCTTGATAATAAAGATTACATTCTTAAAAGATTTGCTTACTCTGATATCATACGTGGTGAATTAATAACTAGCTATAGTATAGAAGTTACTGATGAACATGACTATCCTGATAAAGGTTACACTGACTACTGTTTTGAAACTAATTCATACTATTATGATGTTGGTAAATATAGACAAGTAATAAGAAAAAATGATGCTGGAGAAATATTATCCTACTCTTGTAACTGTAGTAACTTTAGAGATACTAATTCATGTGTTCACTTAGTAGGATGTTTCCATAACTATGCATTTTTAATTTTCTATGCTAAACCAGATCCACTAAAAATATCAAACAATATTTTAGACATACTTTCAAAATCAAATAAACCTGTAGTTAAAAAAGAAGTGTTCTTATCAGTTGACATATTATCCTCTTCAATAGACTTTTATTATGATGTTAAAATAAAAGTAGGTATTAATAAGATGTACTCATACAATAACAAACAAAATCAATTCTTACAGGCGTCAAATAGAAACGATGACGAGTTCACTTTTGGTAAAGATTTTACTTTTGATTTTAACAGCAATTACTTTAGTGAAAAAGCTACAAAAGTATTAAAATACATAAATAGATTTCATCCTGACTTAAATAAAAACAGTTTTGATGATAAAGAAATAAATAATTTTCTAGATTTATTAAAAGAACTAGATTACCCTTTCACATATAATAATCATAACATAACTAAAATACTAGAAGAATTTCCACTTGAAAGTACAGTAGAAGAAATGGATCAAGATAACTACATAGTTAACTTTGATTTAAAAGACTACAAACTAATTAGTTATAACTATGCATACAATAATTCTAATATTTACTATTTATCTAACAAAGACATATCACTATTATTTTTATTATATAAACAAAATATGTCTAGTTTAATTATACCAAAAAATAGACTAAAAGACTTCTCTAGTGGTGTACTTCCAATAATAAAAAAACATGTAGAAGTAAACGAAAACCTAAAAGATAAAATACAAATAATTAATGAACCAGATGTTTCTTTATACTTTGATTTAAATAAAGATAATGTTATATGTAATATAAAACTAAAATATAATGAAGAAATAGATTACTTTAATAACAAAGCTAATGTACTAAGAGATGTAGAATTTGAAACTAATTTAATTAGTTACTTACAAACTTTTGGTTTTATCATAAATAATAAAAAGATCATAATGAATGATTTAGATAAAATAGTATATTTAATAGATGAAGGACTAAACTTAATAAGTAAAAAATATCCAGTATACACTACTGAAAACTTTAAAAAACTAGGTTTAAAGAAAACTAAAGTATCTAGTACATTCTCGGTAGGAAAAGATAACATATTAAGTTATGATTTTAATTTAGATGGAATAAGTAATGATGATATAGTAAATATATTTAAAAGCATTAAAGAAAAAAAGAAATACTATAAGTTAAGTAATAATCAAATAGTAGACCTAGAAGACAGTGATTTAAATGAATTAATGAATCTAACTGAAGAACTAGATATTACTGACGAAGACATAATAAATGCTAAAGGTTCAGTTATGAAATACAGGGCTATTTATTTAGACAGTATTAAAGATAGCAAGTATTCTATTATTAAAACAGACAACTTATTTAAAGAGTTTATTAATAACTTTCATCAATATAAAGATGCTAATTTAACTCTTACAGCTGATGAGTTAAAAGCACTTAGAGACTACCAAATAACTGGTGTAAAATGGCTTTATAACTTAGATAAATGTTCTTTTGGTGGAATACTAGCTGATGAAATGGGTCTTGGTAAAACAATACAACTAATCTACTACATAAAACAAATGTTAAAAGAAGATAATACTTTCAAATTCCTAATAGTAGTACCAACTAGCTTACTTTATAACTGGGATAGAGAGTTTGAAAAATTTGCACCTGATATTCCAGTAAAAATAGTAAATGGTATAAAAACCAAAAGACAAGACTTAATAGAAAATACAAACAAAAATGTCTACATAACAACCTATGGTCTATTAAGAGAAGACTTAGAGTACTATGAAAAAAATCACTATCATGCTGTTATATTAGATGAAGCTCAAAACATAAAAAATCCACTAGCTGGAACAACAAAAGCATGTAAAAGCATGAAAGCAGATGTTAAGTTTGCACTAACAGGAACTCCTATAGAAAACTCGGCTGTTGAATTATGGAGCATATTTGACTATATCATGCCAGGATACTTATCTAAATATGATAAATTCACTAGTAAATACAAAGTAAAAGAATTTGATGAAGACACTAACAAACTACTTGATAGTTTATCTAAACAAATAAGTCCATTTATATTAAGAAGAAAAAAGAAAGATGTTATAAAAGAACTTCCTGAAAAAATAGAAACAAATATATTTATAGAGTTAGGTGACGAACAAAAGAAAATCTATGTTGCAGAACTAAACAAAGTAAAAGAAGCTATTGAAGAAGCCCTAAATGATGGTGGAATGTCTAAAGTTAGATTTATGATACTTCCTCTTCTTACGAAACTAAGGCAAATTTGTATAGATCCTAAAATAGTATATAGTGATTATACTAGTGGGTCTAATAAAATAGATAGATTCTTAAGTGTAATAGAAGAAGTAACAAATAACGGCCATAAAATACTAGTGTTCACTTCATTTAGAACAGCACTTAACCTAGTAAAAGAAAAGCTTGATAGTATCGGTATAAAGTCATACCAAATAGATGGGTCAGTTTCTAGTAAAGAAAGACAAACTAGAGTAGATAACTTTAATAATAATGATGACGTTAAAGTATTCTTAATAATGCTAAAAAGCGGTGGAACTGGACTTAACTTAGCTTCTGCTGATATAGTTATTCACCTAGATTTATGGTGGAACCCACAAGCTGAAAACCAAGCAACAGACCGTGCACATAGAATTGGACAAAAAAACACTGTTGAAGTAATAAAATTAGTTTCAAAAGGGACAATTGAAGAAAAAGTACTTGATTTACAAGAAAAGAAAAAAGAACTAAGTAATAGATTGATTGACTCAAATAACATGGATCAAAACATCATCAGTGAATTAACAGAAAAAGACATCAAGAACTTACTTGCCTTTGAAAACAGGGACTAAAACTACGTAGAAATGCGTAGTTTTAGTTTGACTTTAATTAAATTAACATAAAACATAAAACTTTTTATTATTGAAATAATTAATTATCTATGGTAGAATAAGTAAAAAAATTAATACGAAAAAAATTAGATTGAAAGGAAAATTAAATGAGTGAAAAAGAAATATTAGAGCAAATTAGTTTAAAAGAATTAGAAATCAAAAAATTACAAAGTGAAATTGAAGAACTAAAAAGTGAATTAGTTTTATTGCGAAAGATGTCTTAAGAAGTGAGAGTATCATAAAAGATATAAAAGGAGAATATAAAAAAGGTAAAAATATTTTGGTATTAACTGAAAGACTAAATTTGATGGATTATATATATGATAAACTAATAAAGTATACAACTAATGTGTTTAAATATTATGGTGGTATTGGTAAAAAAATACTTAAAGAGTATGAAACTCAAACTAAAGATATAATCGAAAAAGGCGAAAATAAGATTATAGTAGCAACAGGTTCCTACATAGGAGAGGGGTTTGACGATTCAAAACTTGATGTGTTATTTCTAACCATGCCTATATCTGGTCAAACGAGAGTTACACAGTACGCTGGAAGATTGCATAGAAGAGATGATAACAAAAAAGAGATTTTAATTTATGATTATGTAGACGACAACTTTGCAAAAACTAGAAATATATTTCTTAAAAGGAAAAAAACGTATGAAAAATTAGGATACGAAATATTGGATGAAGAGAAGCAAGTTTAACACAGCATAAATATATAAACAAAAAATAGTGATAAAAAGATTATCACTATTTTAGTTTTTGACTAAATCATATTTATTTAATAAACTGTCAATTTCATTACTTGGAATTCTGGTTTTAAAATCATTTTTCAAAAACTTA
>ERZ780148.931-NODE-931-length-21997-cov-177.495579_pt1 | contig 21997 bp, 21 predicted proteins | sample MGYA00510984_ERZ780148 | MGnify/ENA primary metagenome ERZ780148 (study PRJEB29588, sample SAMEA2160902) | human gut metagenome | biome: human gut; feature: human-associated habitat; material: faeces | place: Denmark | collected 2008/2010 ...
CTGCCCGATGGACGGTGGCTATAAGGCGAGCTTCGAAAGGTTTGTGATAGAATCCTTGAGATCCGTGTGAGCCCTTCAATGAAACCATTCGAAACACACAATAGATAGTTAAGATTATTTTTTAGAACTCGATAAGTCCCGAGGCTGTTCTGGCGGTGGAAGCTGCCGGAACAACTGGGTAGTGTGTTTACGTAGTCAAATTTTTTAATTATGAGAATTTTTCATTATACCAGTATTGAAACTTTGGCATTAATACTGAAAAATAGGACTATCCGTTTTTCTCGATTAGACAAGGTTGATGATCCTGAAGAGTACGATATTACCGAAGATGGGGTTACTCCTTCCCACTATTGTTTTGCTTCTTGTTGGACAAGAAATGAGGATGAGAGTTTGCCCCAATGGTATATGTATGGAAGTGGAAGTCATGGTGTTAGGATAGAAATGGATTCAGATATGTTTGAGTATGTTGATGGATTTAAAGATAAATCGTTTCTTGGTGGTGTAGAATACACAAAGCAAGGTGATAGAATAATGCCAGTCATTTTAAATGGTAAAGTTCTTGAAGATATTATTTATGTAGATGATATGAGTAATATAGAGAAAAGGATATTTCATGCATTTGAGGAGCAGAAAGCTATACATTTTCATAATATAGGATTATATAAACGAAAGGATTGGAACTTCCAAAAGGAATGTCGCTTTAGGTTATATGCTTTGCCATTAAAACCAAGAGGAGTGGGATTGTACTATTCTCCATCAGAGGTTATTGCTGATAATGTCCCTCCAAAAGCTGAATATATAGACATACCTCTTTCACCAATAGCATTTGCTAATATGAAAATCTTATTAGGACCAAAAGTTAATGCAGCTGAACGAATCATTATTCAGTCGTTAATGAAAGAATATTTAAGAAAGGAAGATTTTGGTCTAAGTGTTTTTACGAATAAAATGTAAAATAAATTACGATACAACCAAAGATTTCAGTAGTGACGTTATGCTATAATATCGTCTTTGCAAATGGGATGTAGCCTTTCCGTAATAGTTTATGCCCAGGCGGTCCCATCCCGCACAATATGGCGTAGACCTTTGATGGTCCGCCAACCTTAGAGCGTAGCGGTTCCGAGCACCGAGTAGGGCGGTTACATCCTCTCGTTCCTGAGGAAAGAGAGGCTTGGTGAGAAAGGTGGAGCTCTCCTTGCAGGAGAGACGGAGAGGTAGAAAAAACTCCTTCTTTAACGGTAAGGAAGGTTTCTGTCCCCTGTAAGGGGAACCGAAAGGGTCGCAAAGACTATTGAAGGTAGGTTTTCGACCAGTGTTATTGAACAATAAATAATAATTATATGAAAGGAATCGTATTAGCAGGTGGTAGCGGTACACGCTTGTATCCTATCACAAAGGGTATCAGCAAGCAGCTGATACCAATCTTCGATAAACCGATGATATATTACCCAATATCAGTATTGATGTTGGCAGGTATCCGTGAGATACTCATTATTTCAACACCATTCGACTTACCAGGTTTCAAACGCCTTTTAGGCAATGGAAGCCAGTTAGGTGTGAAGTTCGAGTATGCAGAACAGCCATCACCAGATGGCTTAGCCCAAGCCTTCATTATTGGAGAGAAATTCATTGGCGATGAGGCTGCTTGTCTCGTATTAGGCGATAATATCTTCTATGGTGCAGGATTAAATCAGATGCTGCATCAAGCAGTAGTAGATGCTGAACAGAATAACAAGGCTACCGTTTTTGGCTATCGTGTAAGTGATCCGGAGCGATATGGAGTGGCTGAGTTTGATGATCAAGGCAATTGCCTGAGCATTGAAGAGAAGCCTCAGCATCCAAAGAGCAACTATGCAGTGGTAGGTTTATACTTCTATCCTAACAAGGTGGTAGATGTAGCTAAGCATATCAAACCATCCGCTCGTGGTGAGTTGGAAATCACCACCGTAAACCAGGAGTTTCTGAAGGATAAACAGTTGAAGGTACAGACCATGGCTAGAGGATTCGCCTGGCTTGATACTGGAACCCATGATTCCCTTTCTGAAGCATCCAACTTTATTGAGGTCCTGGAGAAGCGACAGGGCTTGAAGGTCGCTTGCTTGGAAGGTATTGCATACCGTCAAGGTTGGATTACCGCAGAAAGATTAAGAGAGAATGCTCAGCCAATGTTGAAGAATGACTATGGCAAGTATCTCCTTTCAATACTTGAAGAGAAAAATCAAACACTAAAAAAGAATTTAGAATATTAGAAAACAATGAATATAATCAAAACTGATATTGAAGGCGTTCTCATTATAGAGCCACGCCTCTTCCGCGACTCTCGTGGCTACTTCTTCGAGAGCTTCAGCGAGCGAGAGTTTGAAGAAAAGGTTGCCCCAATCCTGGGACACAGTGTTCACTTCTGCCAAGACAACGAGTCTATGAGCAGTTATGGTGTAATGCGAGGCTTGCACTTCCAGCGCCCACCTTACACACAGAGCAAACTGGTACGTTGCGTAAAAGGTAGAGTACTTGATGTCGCTGTGGATATTCGTAAAGGTTCACCAACCTATGGCAAGCATGTGGCTGTAGAACTGACAGAAGACAATCATCGTCAGTTCTTCATTCCAAAGGGCTTTGCCCATGGTTTCGCTGTTCTCTCAGAAACAGCAGTCTTCCAATACAAGTGTGATAACTTCTATCATCCAGAGGCCGATGGAGGCATCAGTATCCTCGATGATACCCTCGGTATTGATTGGAAGATTCCTACAGAGCATGCTAATCTCTCAGAGAAAGATACGAAGCATGCGATGCTGAAAGACTTTGATTCACCATTCGATATCAATGTAGATTTATACTAATGGCACAATCAGTAAAAGTTAATTATATACTCAATCTTATCAATACGGGAACGCAGATGCTGTTCCCATTGATAACCTTTCCTTATGTTTGCCGAGTTATAGAGGCTGATGGTATCGGACAGATTAATTTCTTCCAGTCCATTATCAGTTATATTTCCTTGTTCACTTGTTTAGGCATACCGATGTATGCCATCCGAGAGATAGCTAGAGATAGAAGTGATGTGGTACAGATGAATCGAACGGCGATGGAGATTCTGTTGCTGCATTCGATGCTGACATTGGTGGGATACGCTATAGTCGCCATCCTTTGTTTGACTGTTCCGCAGATTCAAGTCAACATACCATTGTTCTTGATTCTGAGCCTAACCATCTTTTTTACGGCTATCGGCTGTGAATGGTTTTATCAGGGAATAGAGGATTTTAAATATATCACCATACGAGGACTTATCATCAAGACGATTTCTGTCGTTCTCTTATTCATCTTTGTGAAGAGTAAGACAGATTTGCTCTACTATGGTTGTTATACCGTCTTTGGAGTCTTAGGTGGTAATATCTTCAACTTCTTCCGTCTTCGTAAGTACATCCATCGTGAGAACATCATCTTCTCTGAACTTCATATCAAGCGACATATCAAGCCAGTCTTGAAGGTCTTCTCGTTCTCTGTGGTAACCAGTATTTATCTCCAACTGAACACGGTATTATTGGGATTCCTGAAGAATGCTTTGGCGGTAGGATATTTTGCAGCAGCCACTAAGGTGATGCAAATGTTGCTGACGATGTCTGCCTGTCTTGGTTCTGTTATGATGCCACGAGCATCCCACCTCATTGCGGAGAACAAGGAAGATGAATTCAATCGTTTGATTCAAAAGTCTTACGATTTCACTTTGGCGATAGCACTTCCAATGACGATTGGTCTCATCTTCTGTGCGCCAAGTCTTATCACGGCTTTATGTGGAGTTAAGTTCGAACATTCTATATTGCCATCACAGATTATAGCACCTATTATATTAATGGTCGCAATCTCTAATGTCTTTGGCATTCAGGTGTTGTTTCCTAAAGGGAAAATCAATATCGTAACTTTGTGTTGCGGCATAGGAGCAGTTGCAGATTTGATTCTCAACCTGTGTTTGATTCCGTTTTTTTCTTATATAGGTACGTCTATAGCTTATTTGGGAGCAGAGGTAGCCACGACTGTTTCGATGTATTTCATTGGTCGCAAGTATATACCTATAATATATTTTAAAAAATCGCATCTCACTTATGCGTTGGGTTGCGTAGTGATAGCTTTCGCCTTATATAGTTTAAGCCTCTTACAACTGCCTACGTTCACCATCTTGTTTCTGCAAGGTTGCTGTGGAGTCTTAGCTTACTTCATTATCCTATGTATCTGCAAGGACGAAATGCTAGTTCAAATATTGTCAAAAATAAAACGATAATTATTATATGGAAAATCATTATGATTACTTAATAGTTGGCTCCGGTCTTTTCGGAGCAACATTCGCACATCTTGCTCATAAGCAAGGTAAGAAGTGCTTGGTGATAGACAAGCGATTTCACTTAGGTGGTAACATTTTTTGTGAGAATATCGAAGGTATTAATGTGCATAAGTATGGCGCTCATATTTTCCATACCTCCAACAAGAAGGTGTGGGACTTCATAAACTCTATCGTTGAGTTTAACCGCTATACTAATTCACCTGTAGCTAACTACAAAGGCAAGCTTTATAATCTGCCTTTCAATATGAATACCTTCTATCAGATGTGGGGCGTAACTACACCTGAAGAAGCCCAGGCAAAGATTGATGAGCAGAAAGCTGAAGCTGTTGCTCGTATGAAAGCTGATGGCGTAACAGAACCTCGCAATCTAGAGGAGCAAGCCCAGGTATTGATAGGAAAAGATATTTACGAAAAGCTTATCAAGGGGTATACTGAGAAGCAGTGGGGAAGAAAATGTACAGAACTTCCTGCTTTCATTATCAAACGCTTGCCTGTTCGTCTCATCTTCGATAATAACTACTTCAATGATAAGTACCAGGGTATCCCTGTTGGTGGTTATAACAAACTCATTGAAGGCTTGCTTGAAGGAGTAGAGACGAAAACGAATGTAGATTTCTTTGAAAACCGCTCTTATTGGGAGGGTATCGCTGACAAGATAGTGTTCACTGGCAAGATAGATGAATTCTATAATTATCAGTTTGGTAAACTTAACTATCGTACAGTACGCTTTGAGACAGAGATCATTGATAAACCAAATTATCAGGGTAATGCTGTTGTGAACTATACCGAGCGTGAAGTACCTTACACCCGTGTTATTGAGCACAAGCATTTTGAGATGTTTGGTCAGGAAGTGTATGAATGCCCAAAGACCGTCATTTCTAAAGAATATTCTACAGAGTGGAAGGATGGTATGGAGCCATACTATCCTGTGAACGACAAGCAAAACTCTGAGCTATATGCCAAGTATAAAGGACTGGCGGACAAGGAAGAGAATGTCATCTTCGGTGGTCGCTTAGCTGAATACAAGTATTACGACATGGCCCCTGTTATCGAGAAGGTGATGGAGATATTCTAAAGGTTAGTTTAAGATTATATTATGGCGAAAGTTAATAATATTAAGTCTTGGGCAGATTACACAGAGCCGAGTTATCCTCTCTTACTTATATCTTATTGGATACCTTTTAATGCTTGGTATACATCTGCGACAGAGCAACAGAAAGATAGGGATTGCCTCATGTATTTCAAAAGTAATCCTAATAATAAGGTTTATCAAAAAATTAAATATTTGCTGGATCCCCAAAACAAATCATATGAGGGACAGTCTTTTAAACATGAATTTGTCTGTTTGGATAATCTGTTGAAACATGGCAATTTTCCAAGCATAGAAAATCCGATTATGTTTGGATCGATTGAAATGCAGGCAAATACCACTTTTGAGAATCAAAAGATTGTCGAAGGTATAAAATATGTTGCTAGACGTTATAAAGATGGAAATGAGTTCGGTAAACCTGCAAAGAGTATAGATGTAATTAAAGAGAATTTAGTAACTCATGAGGTAAAAACGATTCATTTGAATAAACACGATTTTGTTAAATTGAATGAAGAGTTCAAAAAGAATAGTTGGACACGCGATAACAAAAAAGTGGCATTGGAATTGTTTAAAACTATAGAACCTGTTATACATAAGGATGTTAAGGATACCAGGCATGGTCGTATAAGGATTGAAGGTAGTAATTATACCAATGACTATGTAGTTTTAGCAGCTGCCATAATCGACGTACTCTATGATTTGAGATGTAAGGCTGTTCATGGTGAAATTGAAATAAACAGTACAATGTTGCAGGTTTATGAGCATGCCTTTGCATTACTTAAAATATTGGTTACTGATTTTTATTAAGTTGAATTATGGAAAATAAAATTGATGGACAGGGTATGAGCCTGGCTCAAGTGTTTGAAGATAGGTATGTAATCGATTATTTTCAACGAGAGTATAAATGGGAGAAGAAACATATAGAACAACTCATATATGACTTAGATTTTGCTTTTCATGAGTCTTATAAGAATGGGGACACTATAGACGATGTACCAGCCTATAAACCATATTTCATGGGACCTTATATTGTCAGTAGACATCATACCATGTATTCTCTTATCGATGGACAGCAACGTCTAACGTCGTTAACTCTTTTACTCATATATATAGTGAAGAATTTTCCTGATACGAAAGATGATTTAGATAGTTTAATCTATAAGCGTAGCTTTAGAAAGGAAGCATATAATCTAAATATAGAAGGACGTGAGCGAGTAATGGATTATCTATATAAAGATATTGATTTTGATAGAACAAATATGAGTGTGTCAGAGTCTAATATCTTAAGTCGCTATACAGATATTGATGATTTGTTTCCTGAACGTCTGAAAGATGTGGATAGAATTATTTTATTTTCTTATTGGTTGCTAAATAAAGTAGTGTTAGTGCAGATTTTATCTTATTCAGATGATAATGCCTATACAATATTTGAGACAATGAATGATAGAGGATTTAATCTAACATCTTCAGAAATGCTTAAAAGTTTGCTTCTTTCTAAGATTAAAGATGCTGATGTTAGGCGTAGATGTGACCAAAAATGGAAAGAGAATATACAACGTTTGATATCTGTAGATAAAGATTGCGAACAAGATTTCTTTAGGGCTTGGCTGAGAGGGCGCTACCTGATGAATGTAAAAGATACCTCTGATGTAGATGCTATCGGTATTGGTTTTCATCGTTGGGTAAAAAACAATATGAAGTTATTCAAATTGACTTCTGATAGTAAAATAGAGAGTTTAATCACAGATGAGTTAAGTTTTTATATAAGTATATTCTTGTCAATTCGAGTTTCAGAAACATCATCAAATGGTTTATATCCGAGTATTTTTGTTCAAAATCCATATGGAGTAGCTTCTTCTTTAGCATACCCTTTATATTTATCTGTTGTTAATCAATCGGATTTGCAAAAGGATATTCAAAATAAGATAAAACTTGTTTCTAAGGCTTTGGATACGTTCGTTGTTCGTCGAATTCTGACGCATCAATCAGTAGGCCAATCATCTATTAGAGGATTTATGTATCCTTTGATATTGTCTGTGCGTAGTTTAGCAATTGAAGACTTAAAAGATAATCTTGTATCTTTTTTGGATAAGTATGCAATGATGGGGCAAGAAATAAAACCAGATGTTGTAGCACATTATCCGTATAAATTTTTACGTTATTTCCAATATCGGGTAAATTTGTATTTGGAGTCACTGTTGGGTAATAATCAAGTTACAAGTTATTCTGATTGTCGCCGTTCTGTTCTGGTAGACATGAAGGATGGTCGTTTAGAGTTGACGGCAGGTTTTTATCGAACTTGTTATTCTCCAATATATGCAATAGCTATGCTTTTTGGAAATAATTCTACAGATTATCTGAAACGTTATAGATGTTTGATAGATGAACCAGATAGTGAAGAAAGTGTGATATTGCTGGAAAAATTACATTTGCCACAAGGCAAGAAGGCGAAGAAGTTACTTGACGGTTTTTTACATTCTCTCTATGATGCATTAGTATTACAAATTTGGAGTATTTAAGAGCTTATTTATATAACTTATGAAATCAGAAAGCAGATTGCCCTCGGCTTTTATTATAAGCTACTTTTCGGTTGTCGGCATGAAGTCTACTGATTTTAAAAATAGAAAAATATTAATCGACATGGAAAAGATATTAACAATAGTAATTCCTACGTACAACATTCAAGACTATCTTCGTAGATGTCTTGACTCATTTATCGTACCAAAGGTTCATTTTGAACAGTTGGAATTCTGACAATGAAAGATAGTCGTAAGGAAATAATGATGCAAAAAACTTTTAAGTGCAATATTTCGTTGCTCTTTTATTACTAATATTATTTATGAGTATATGATAGAAAAGATTTGTAATTTTCTCAATAACATATTAATAAATGTTGTTGCTTCTTCTATAATTACCCCCCCCCGTATTCGTAGGAGAATATACAATTTTCTAGGTTGTGAGATTGATGTAAATGCAAAGATTTATCCTTCTTGTTTCTTAGGAATTAATAGAAAATTGAAAATGGGAGGTGGTTCCTTCTTAAACTATAAGTGCTTTTTAGATTTAAGTGATGATATAACGATAGGAGAAAATGTTGCAGTAGCTTTTGAGTGTAAATTCGTTACATCATTTCATATCCAAGGTAATGAGTGCTGTAGAGCAGGAAAATGCGTAAGTGCCCCAATTCGAATAGATGATGGATGCTGGATAGGGGCAAATACAACAATCTTGCCTGGGGTACATATTAAAAAAGGATGTATAATAGGAGCAAATAGCTTGGTTACTAAAAGCACGATTGAAAATGGATTATATGTAGGTTCACCTGCTAAAAGGATAAAAGATTTAAAATAAAAATACAATACAATGAAATATGATAAAATATATGTTCTTGCACCTGTAAAAATTTCAACAGGTGGAGTGGAATTGTCTCATCAATTAGTCAGTATTTTGAGAGATAAAGGTTTGGATGCTTATATAGTATATGTTGATGGTAAGAAAATTTCATCTTCCCAGATGGTTACACCAGCATATTTGAAATATAACATCAAAATAGCATCAGTGATAGTTGATAGTGAAAGTAACATGTTGGTACTCCCTGAAATCTATTTTGATTTTATGTTTGAATATAATAATATCAAACTTGGTTTTTGGTGGATGTCTGTAGATAATCATTTTAATGCTGCTTGTTTAAAAGAAGCTTTATACTTTAATAAGTCATTGAAAGCGAGAGCTCATATTTTAAAAGAACACTTACTTAAGGGAAAGTATAATGATAAGAACTCTGTTGATTTGATGAAAAAGGAAGAAAAAAGAATAACTCATTTTTATCAATCACATTACGCTCAATACTTTTTGTACTCATTGGGATTTTCAAAAATATTACCTCTTTCTGATTTTATCAATTTAGATGTATTAAAACATGTTAACAATGTAAAGAAAGAGAATCTAATTTTGTATAATCCCAAAAAAGGATTTTCCTATACAAAAAAAATAATAGAAAAAAATCCTAACTTTAAGTTTGTTCCTTTAGTTGGATATTCTAGAGCGGAATTAAATGATTTATTTGATAAGGCCAAAATATATATAGATTTTGGAAATTTCCCAGGAAAAGATAGGCTTCCTAGAGAGGCTGTGATTCATAAATGTTGTATTATAACTGGAAAGAATGGTGCTTCATTTTTTTATGAAGATTTACCTATTCCGGAAGAGTATAAAATACGGACAAAAATGGCGAATTTGAATAAGATTTCTTCATTGATTGATGATATTTTTGTACATTACAATGACAGAGTCGGAGATTTTGATTTTATGAGGCGTATGATCTTAGATGAACATGCGATATTTGTTAAAGAGATTGAGAATATATTCATAGAATAATGAAGCAAAGAGAATTATATTTAGATACATTAGCTGGATTTTTCATTGTTCTTATGATTTTTAATCATATTTGCCAGCATACTCATTTTGAAAACTCACTTATATATATATGGCTTGGGAAGTTGTTCTTTTTCTTTATGCCTTGGTTTTTCTTTAAAGCGGGATTATTTAATTCAAAGAGAAGTTTAAGAGAAGAAGCCAAACATCTCCAAAAAAAAGTGCTCTTTCCTTTTGTGGTCTTTACTATAGTTGGGTATATTATAAATTTACTTAGATTGGATGTCTTGTCTTCTATTTCTGTAAATGACATAATATGGTCGCCCATAATAGACTTTCTTTTTATGGGAAGTATATATGGAAACTTACCATTATGGTTTTTGTTATCTTTTTATATGGTGAAAATAGTTCAAGAATTTTGCATGGAAAAAAAATATAATTCTTTATATTTATGTGCTTTTTCACTTGTGATAGCATATTTAATGAATCTAGCAAGTATTCACATTTTTAAACATATTCCTTACTACTTAGGAAATATCCCTTTAGGGGTTTCATTTATGGCTATTTCGAGTTTTCTTCAACGATATAAGCAAAGTGCTTGGATTTTAATTGTAACGATTCCATTATGGCTGTTAAATGTATTTTATTTTGAATCCTTTTTGGATTTTCGGTCAAATGCATTATTGTCAGGTAATTATTTTATGTTCTATCTGTCTTCAGTTGCAGGGATAATATCTGTCAATTATATAATGAGATTTATTGAATTTAAAAAGTCTTTTATTTTTGATGCTGTTTTGAGTTATATAGGAAAGAATAGCCTATCTTTTTTTATTTTGCATTGGCTTATAATTTTACTTGTTGAGTTGATTGTAGGGCTTGTCGGAGTACAAGAGCACTTGCTTGTGGCTATATTTATGACCTTGGGGTGTATGACTATAATTCCTTTATATATAAGATTCAAATTTAATGATTTACTTTTTAATAATAGCATTTAGGGTATATGAAGAGGTTATTTTACAATAGGGTATTTTTGATATTGTTCCCTATTTTTGTATGGCAGTTATATGCTTATACATTAATCCCTACTGTAATTTGTAAAATGGCAGGATTTTTAGGAACATTTTTATTGTTAATTTTAGGTGGTAAACAATTCTTTAATGGTCTCTTTTCTCGAGATAGTATTAAGACAACTATATCTTTAATCATTCTGTGTGCCTTTATTACTTGGTTTACATCATTAGTCTTTTGGAATCAAAACTTTTTGGCATCATTTAGAGGTTCTAGTATTGTTTTAAGTCTTGTTTTTTTCTTTTATCTTGTTAATGGAAAATTTTCGAAACAAGATATAATACGAATGGTAATTATATTGGGTATTTTATATACTTTATTATGGATATATGCCATTTTGAGTTCACCAAAAATTATTTTTGGATATATTGGAACACTTGATTCCGATGAATACGTTATAAATAGGGGCTTGGCACGTATAGAATTAAATGGCACTAATTTTCAGGTTTTACTTTATTTTTATGCATTAGTAGAGTCTTATGTGAGTAGAAAGAAATTGTTATGGATTCCTTTTACTTTCATTTTGTTTATTTTTACTTGTGCTTCTATGACGAGATTTAAAATAGCGGTAATCATATTAGTTACTTTGTATTTTATTCTCTTTAGAGTAAGTTTGAATTTTAAAAAAGTATTTTTGGGGATATTAGGCATACTACTATTATTTGGAATAGTTGATCATTTCTTGCATGATTACGTGGAAATTTTGACAGGTTTAACAACATCACAATTTTCTGGAAAAATATCTAAGGAAGATGAAGGTATGTATAGACTTAAAGAATATATCTTTTATTTTCGAGATTTTAAAAATAATTTTATTACGATGATTTTAGGTAATGGATTTCCTAATTCATCGTCTTTGGAAAATTATATTAATATACTAAAAATAAAGGGTTATTACCCTGATGATGTTGCTTATGCGGCAGTATATATATATATGGGCTTTTGGGGGCTTTACCTTTATTTCAAACTATTTTGGACATTGGTAAAACAAAAGGTTTCCCAGAACATGGATTTTGCCAAACTTGGGATATTATTTATTGTTTTGAGTAGTTTTACATTGATGAATGTTTTTGATTCCATTGCCATTGCAACGTGTTCTTATTTAATTTTTATAGATAAATTTCAAAAGAAAGGAATTGTAAAATGAAAGTTTTATACATATCTGAGAATTTAATATCTCCTAGTGGAGGAGTTGTTGGTAACAAGAGAAATCAGAAAGTTCTGAAGGAATATTTTGGTCAGAAAAGTGTTTTTTATAAATTTCTAGATTATAAAGCAATGAATATTTGTAGAAAATATTTTTTTGAGATTAAAAATCGGAATATATTTGGAGTAGATAAAGAAATAGTCAATGAAATTTTTGCGGATATTAAGAGCTATAATATTGATCTTGTTTGGCTTGATAGTTCAAATTTAGGTTTTTTAGCGGAGAAAATTAAACTAAAATATCCAAAACTTAAAATTATAACCTTTTTTCATAATGTCGAGTATAGTTTTATGATTGATCAATTGAAATTGACTTATAATCCTAAATTCTTTCACCGAATAGCTTTGGCTTGGATAAATGAGAAAAAAGCTTGTAAATATTCAGATCGAATTATATGCTATAATGATAGAGATGCTAGTGGCATCTTTAAGAGGTATGGAAGATATCCTGATATGCAAATTCCTATCAGTTTGAAAGACGATGATATATCTTCGGATATAAAATTACCTTCAAGTAATTGTACAGCTCTATTTTTGGGTAGTAATTTTCCACCAAATATTGAAGGAATAAGATGGTTTGTTAAAAATGTACTACCCTTTACTAAAATTAATCTTGTAATCGCTGGATCTGGGATGGAGTTCTTAAGAGATGAGTTCTGTGGTATAGATAGATTGCAAGTTTTGGGTTATGTGGAAGATTTAAATAAACTATATGCATCTGTTCGTTTTATGGTTATGCCAATATTGTCAGGTTCTGGTATGAAAGTAAAAACTGCAGAGGCTTTAAAATATGGAAAGTTTATTTTCGCATCTCCTGAGGCTGTGGTAGGTTACAAGGTGACAAAAACTGAGGTTTGTGTATGTGAAGATGCAAAAGCATATATTAAGAATATTAATAATATGTCAGCTCAAATAGATGGTTTTAATAAGTCATCCAGAGACCTGTATAAAAAGTATTATAGCTATGCTGCTACTAGAGCGCAGTTTAACGTTTTATTCTCAAAGTTGTAATTATGAAAGTACTTATCGATTTATCGTTTATACGAAATGCTGATTTGTCAATAGGCTTTTCAAGGGTTTCTGTATTACTAGTGTCTAGTTTTCTTAAACTAAGATCGTGTGATGATTTCATATTATTAATAGACAATTCTTCTAAAGACTATTTTACAGCTCGTTTTTCTAAGTGTCGAATCTTTTCATTTGATTTTAAAACTGTATTTTGGGGTAGTTTGCATTTTTGGATACTTAAAAGAAAAATATCTAAAATTATAAATGATTATAAGATTGGACTGTTTTTTTGTCCTTTTATTTCTGCAAGATCCGTCTTGCCTAGAAATTTAAATGGTATAGGAATCTTACATGACGTTCAAAAGTTGAAAATATTTTCAGATAGTTTTTTAGTAGCACTTGCTTATAAATATTTTATGTTGTTTCAAATCTCTAGATTTGATCAAATCATTACAATCTCGAATTCTGAAAAAAAACATATTTTAGATATGATTCCAAAGTTATTTAATAAAATTCAGGTTGTACATAATGGCGTTGAAACATGTGCTTTTACGAAAAAAGTAAAAGAAGTTCCTCAAAATTGCAAGTATATTCTAGATATAAATACTTTGTTTGAATATAAAAATGCACTAACTTTAATTAAAGCTTTTGAAATTATAAAGGACGAGATACCCCATATACTGATATTGAAGGGAAAAATCACTTCTTATTGGAATGAAGTACTCCAACCTTATATAGTTGAGCATAACCTTCAAACACGTGTAATTTTGATTGATAGAATTCTAGAAGATTCAGAAGTTGCATATTTGTACCAAAATGCAGATGTTTTTGTTAGTCCCTCATTAATGGAAGGATTTGGATTGACACCTGTTGAAGCTGCCATATATGGAACGCCAGTAATATGTTCTGATATAGATACTTTAAGAGAAGCTACAATGGAACTTGTTGATTACTTTTCACCTATGGATTATCAACAGTTGTCTTGTATTTTGAAGTTAAAATTACAAAAGAAGGATAAAGCTAAGCTTCAATCAATTTCTAAAAAATTATCATCTGAGTATTCTTTATTAGAACAAGCAAAAAGATTTTTAAAAATATTTGATGAATATGAAAATAACAATAGCAATACCAGCATATAAAGCTAATTTTCTTAAAGAAGCAATAGAATCTGTTGTTCAGCAATCATATAATGATTGGGAATTGGTGATAGTTAATGATCACTCGCCACATGATTTAACTAGTATAGTTGAACCTTTTTTATGTGATGATAGAATTAAATATTTTATCAACCCCAAAAATTGTGGAGCAATTAATGTTGTGGATAATTGGAATCTTTGTTTGCAACATACCACAGGTGACTATATAATGTTAATAGGGGATGACGATAAATTGCCAAGAGATAGTTTGAAAAATTATGTTCAGATTATTGAGAATTATCCTAATTGTAATGTTTATCATGGTAGAACAATTCTTATTGATGAAGATTCTCAGCCTATTTACATTCAAGAGGCTCGGCCGGCTTGTGAATCTTTGAGTTCTGCGATATGGCATAGAATTGATGGACGTCAACAATTTATAGGTGATTTCTTGTTCAATACGCGTTGTTTACGAGAACGAGGTGGTTTTTTTAAGTTACCATTGGCTTGGGGAAGTGATGATTTGTCTGTTTTTTATAGTATTAATGAAAAAGGTCTCGGTAATTGTAATGAGCCTTGTTTTTGCTATAGAGTAAATAGATATTCAATTACATCTTCAGGAAGTTCAGATGTTAAATTATCAGCAACTTTTCTGCATCAGTTATATCTTACTAAATTACTAACCTCTTATCAAGCAGAAGGTACTGATGAATTATTACGTAAGTTATCTATTGATCGTTTGGATAACTATTTTATAAAAAAACGAATAAATATTATTTCTGTGGATATAGCATCAAATGGAAAATTACAGATTATAAAATGGTTATTTAAGAAAACTGAATTAAAATTGTCTTATAAGCATATTATATATGCAATAGTTGAGAGTTTCAAATTTAAATATTCTAGAATGTAGTGATGAATAATGTAAAATTAGATGTGGTAGTACCACTAACGATTGTTGACTTGCCAACTTTTCTAGATAATATTGTTTATCTAAAATCAAATTTGCCATGCAAACGAATAGTTGTAATTGGGAATGAACAAGTAGGGAATAAATTGTCTGGTATTAAGGAAGTAGTGTTTCTTAATGAAGATACCTTATATCCTAGTTTGTCATTTGATAATGTTAAGAGTATAAAAAGAAAAATTTCGGGCTCTGATAAAAGAACAGGATGGTATTTTCAACAATTTTTAAAGATGGCTTATTCTTATTTTTGTCAAGATAGCTATTATTTAATATGGGATTCAGACACAATTCCAATTAATAAAATAGATTTTTTTGATAAAGATGGCAAGGCTTATTTGGACTATCGTCAATATGAAAAAAGAGATGAATGTTATAATCCTACCCAAGATGCATTAATTTGCGATAACTTTCTAAAAAAGAAAGTCCATAAGTCTTTTATTGCAGAGCATATGCTGATAAATGTTGAGATTATGAAATGCCTTATAAAGGATTTAATAACAAAAGGAACAGCTTTTAAAAGTAGTTTCTATGAGAATATTTTGTATTCAATTCCTCTGAAACAAATTAATTTATCTGGTTTTAGTGAATTTGAATGTTATGCAGCTTATGTGTTAAAAAAATATCCAAATTCATATACATTAAGATTTTGGCGAAATTTGAGGAACGCTAAAACCTATGTGGGAAACAAAAAAACTCAGAGAAATTTACAATGGTTTTCTCATAAATTTGATGTGGTATCTTTTGAAGATTATGATTCTCAGTGGTTAATATGTAAACTAATTTGTTTTATAGACAAATCTCATGCTATTCCATTCTCTTATATATATAATATAATCAACCCTATTTATCAACTTTATTATAAAATAAGATTAAAAGTAAGATATCTTTTGATGAAATAAAGAAATGATCATATTAAATTCTTAACAAATTTATGTTTGAATGATAAGAATTTCTTTCGATTAAAATAGAGGCAAATAATATACTAATATGAATAACGATATACAAATTTTGATTATGGCAGGCGGTATAGGTAGCCGCTTCTGGCCTATGTCTACCCCATGTTACCCTAAGCAATTCATTGATGTGATGGGAGTTGGGAAGTCCCTTATTCAACTCACTGTAGATAGACTTAAACCTATTTGTTCTGTGGAAAATATGTGGGTGTTGACCAATGAGAAATATATCAGCATTGTCAAGGAGCAAATCCCCGACATGCCAGTAGATAACATATTATCAGAGCCGGAGGCTCGCAATACCGCTCCATGTATCGCTTATGCCTGCTGGAAGATTCAGAAGAAGCATCCTGATGCCAACATCGTGGTGACACCATCCGATGCTCTGGTGATCAATACCTCGGAGTATCAGCGAGTGCTCAGCAAGGCATTGAACTATACTTCCGATAAGAACGCTATCGTTACAATCGGTATCAAGCCAAGCCGTCCAGAAACAGGCTATGGCTATATCGCTGCAGCAGAGCCAACATCCGTAGATGAAATCTACAAGGTTGAGGCTTTCAAGGAAAAGCCAAACCGTGAGACAGCCGAGCAATACCTTGCCGCTGGCAATTACTATTGGAATGCAGGTATCTTCGTATGGAACATCCATACCATCAGTAAGGCTATCCGTACATTCCAACCTAAGCTTGCAAGCATCATGGACGAGATGGCACCTTTCTTTTATACCAATCAGGAGAAAGAGGTGGTAGGCCGACTCTTCCCAACTTGCGAGAAGATAAGCATCGACTATGCAGTGATGGAGAAGTCTAAGGACATCTATACCTTGCCAGCCGAGTTTGGATGGAGCGACTTGGGTAGCTGGGGCAGTCTCCGTACTTTGCTGCCACAAGATGAGAAAGGCAATGCCAAGGTGGGGAATGACATCCGCTTGTATGATTGCAAGAACTGCGTGGTGCATGCTGCCGATGAAAGTAAAGTGGTAGTACAAGGCTTGGATGGTTATATTGTAGCTGAAAAGCATGGGCAACTGCTTGTATGCTCTTTAAAGGAGGAACAGAGAATAAAAGAGTTTGGAAAATAATTACGCCATAATAACAGATAAGTTTTCATTAGTGTCCAATTTTTATTGGACACTAATGAGATAAATTAAATGAAAGTTTCGATTATAACTAGTTGTTACAACCGTGAGAAGACGATTCGCGGTGCTATAGAGAGTGTGTTGGCGCAGGATTATCCTGATATCGAGTATATCATCGTGGATGGTGCTTCTAAGGATCATTCTGCTCAGATTATCCGTGAGGCTATCTCCGGATATGGGGACAAGGTGAAGTTTATCTCTGAGCCTGACCATGGTATGTATGAGGCTATCAACAAGGGTATTCGTATGGCAACGGGTGATGTGATTGCTCTTTGCCATTCGGATGACTTTATGTTTGCCAAGGATACGGTATCACATGTTGTGAAGAAAATGGAGGAAACTGATTGTGATTTTCTCTATGCTGATGGTATCTTTGTGAATGAGCAGAATACCAATAAGGTGGTGAGAAAATGGATTGGAGGCAAGTATGCTCGCTGGAAGGTGAGATGTGGTTGGCTGCCATTACATCCTACTTGCTATATCAAGCGTGATGTGATGATGAAATGTGGTCTCTATGATGAGAGCTACAAGATTGCTGCTGATACCAACCTCCTGGTGAACTATCTGTATAACTGCCATCTGAAGGTTGCGTATCTCCCTGAATTTGTAACGAGAATGCGCATGGGTGGTATGAGTACTGATTCTGCCAAGCGTAAGAAAATGTGGGATGAGGATATCCGAGTTTATTCTGGCTATGGCTTCAAGCCTGTGGCATTGACAAAGCTGATGAAAATGGCTTGGAAGGTGCCACAATTCATTAAGGCAAAGTTTATGTAAAACTTTGTCTTGAATGCGGGTTAGAGGCGATGGTCGCCTGGCCCTGGTCCGAGTTTGCGGTCTATGACATCAAGGATTCGCCAAAGAAGGAGGCAAATTTGTTTAGTTATACTATGGATATGTCGTAATCTCATGTTTCTATTTTTTATATTATAGAAACGTGGAAGATGTTAGTTTATTGCATATCTGAATAAATGATATGATTTTTGATTTTCTGAAATATTGTCTTGATAGAAAGGATAATATGAGTAATGTTGTTGCTGATATAAACTGGCAGCAACTGTATTCTTTTGCTTCTAAGCAGGCAATATTGGGGCTTTGCTTTAATGGTATTGAGCGATTGGGAAGAGAATACTCAGATGAGTTAAAGCAGAATCCGATAGAAAGGGACTTGCTAATGACTTGGATGGGTAAGGCGCAACAGATCCGCAGGCAGAACATGAAGGTGAATACTGTGGCGAGCAAGCTCTTCTCAATGCTGAGGGAGAATGGACTGAGATGCTGCATTCTGAAAGGGCAAGGGAATGCCTTGATGCATCCGAATCCTTATTCCCGTACTCCTGGGGATATTGATGTTTGGATGAATGCAAGCAGGGAAGAGATAACAGAATATGCTAAGTGCCATTTTAAACTAGAGGATGATATAAGGTTTCATCATCTTGAAACAACAATGGATGGTGTGCCTGTGGAGTTGCATTTCTTTCCTTGTTCGATGAATAATCCTCTTTATCATGCCAGATTGCAGAAGTGGTTCAAGCGGAATGCAGATTTGCAATGCTCAAATGTTGTTAGCCTTCCAGACGGTATTGGAGAAATCGCTATACCAACGATGGCTTTCAATGTAATTTATCAGCTGACGCATTTATATCATCATTTCTTCGATGAGGGAATTGGAATGAGGCAAATCATTGATTACTACTATGTAGTGAATAATGATGAATTATTGGCGATTAAGGATACTTTGCAGAAGGAATTGAAACATCTTGGATTATGGAAGTTTGCAAGGGCGGTGATGTATGTGCTGCATGAGGCATTGGGACTATCTGGGGAGAAGATGATCGTTCCGTTGGATGAAAAGCGAGGAAAGTTGTTGCTGGCAGAGATACTGAATGGTGGCAACTTCGGAAAGCACTTCACCAAGTATGGGCATTTTACACAGCAAGGAATGGCAAAGAAGTATTTCCTGAAGATATGGAGGAATATGCACTTCGTTCGATATTATCCTGCAGAGGCGCTTTGTGAACCTTTATTTCGTACTTGGCACTTCTTCTGGAGGCTAAAATATAAAATAATCAAATAATTAATTGAAATAACTTTGTTTATGTTTATCGAGATGCAGATAGGTAATCAGCTAGATGAGGATGACTGTCTGCACTTCGATTATCAATGAAAATCATAATGAAGAAAAAAGTATTTGTAAGCGGTTGTTATGACCTGCTACATTCTGGTCATGTGGAGTTTTTCCAGCAGGCATCACAGTATGGTGACCTGTATGTGGGTATCGGATCGGATGCTACTTATCTGGAGTATAAGCATCGCAAGCCTATGTTCCCACAGGAGGAAAGGCTATTCATGGTCAAGAATATCAAGGCGGTGAAGGATGCGTATATCAATGAGGGAAGCGGAGTCATCGATTTCCTGCCAACTCTTGATAAGGTGAAACCGGATGTATTTGTGGTGAACGCTGAAGGTGGGTCTGATGAGAAACGTAGGATCTGTAAGGAAAGGGGCATAGAATATGTCGAGCTCCAGCGCACGCCTCATGCTGGTTTGAAGGCGCGGTCTTCTTCTGACTTGAAGAAGGCGTTATTGAACGTATCTGAGAATTCGGCACAGGAGGCGGGGATTCCTACCCGTCTGGATCTGGCTGGTACTTGGATTGACCAGCCTTATGTAAGCATGTATCATCCGGGTTGGGCAATTACCATCTCGCTGGAACCGACCTTTGAGGTGCGCGACCGCTGTGGTCTGTCTACCTCTACCCGCAAGATGATTCAGAAGATATGGCCGGTGAAGTTGCCGAAGATGGATCCGGAGATGCTTGCCCGACTGGTATTCTGCTTCGAGAACAATCCGGAGCGTCATGATGGTATCATCTCGGGTGCCCAGGATTCTATCGGTATCTGTGTTCCCGGTCTGGTGCGTCATTATTATGACAAAAACTTCTGGCCGGAGAAGATTGAGAGTACGCAGGATGAGATGACTCTCCGTTTCCTGGAAGACCATCTGGTGATGATTCCGATGGAACCGAGAAGACCTGGATGCAGTGTGGTGGAAGGTAAGGATATCACGCCTGTGAAGGTGGAGGCGCTGGCTGATGCAGCTGATGCCTGCTGGAAGGCGATTCTGGCGCACGACCTCGATGCCTTTGCTGCAGCATACAGGGCATCTTTCGAGGCCCAGATTGCGATGTTCCCGGGTATGGTGAATCCGTCTATCAACGGAGTGATAGAACCGGAGGCAAGTGTGCAGCCGATGATTGACCGCTACAGCAGCATGGAGGAGGTTCTGGCATGGAAGATGCCGGGAGCCGGTGGCGGTGGTTATCTGGCACTGGTAGTAATGGACAGTCTCAAATTTGCAGAGAATCATGACGAAGCCATCCATCTTCAGATACGAAGGGCATAACTATCTGGTGCCCTTCCGCATCATCAGCAGTCTCTTCTTCATGTGGGGATTTGCTCATGGCATCCTGGAGGTGCTGAATCCGCATTTCCAGGAGTCGTTCCATATCAGCAAGGCAATGTCGGCTCTGACGCAGGCTGCTGTCTATGGTGCCTACTTTCTGATGGCGCTGCCTTCCGGATGGATTATCCGGAAGTGGGGCTACAGGAGGGGTGTGATAACGGGACTGGTTCTCTTCGGTATCGGTGCTCTGATGTTCATACCAGGAAGTAGGATCAACAGTTTCTACTTCTTTGTTCTGTCGCTGTTTGTGATAGGATGCGGTCTGACCTGTCTGGAAACGAGTGCGAATCCTTATACTACGGTACTGGGACATCCTGACAAGGCGGAGAGCAGAATCAACCTGTCGCAGTCGCTCAATGGTATCGGATGGATTGTAGGACCGCTGGTTGGCGGTCAGCTTCTGTTCTCGGGTGTCAACATTGCCATTCCTTATGCCCTGGTGGGTATCTTTGTGCTTTCAGTGGCGCTGGTCCTGTCAAGAATCAAGTTGCCGGACCCAAGGAGAGCGCATGAGGCGGATACGAACGAGAAGGTAGAGGAGAAGCCGATGCGAGTGATGGCATTCGGTTTCGGTATGCTGACCTTGTTTCTTTATGTGGCTGCCCAGACGGGTGTGAACAGTTTCTTCATCAACTATGCTGAGGAGAGCATTCATATAGAGAAGCAGACTGCCAGTCTGTATCTCGCCTTTGGCGGAATGGGGCTGTTCTTTATCGGCCGACTGGCTGGCGGTGTCATCATGAATTATATCCAGCCAAGGCTGGTGCTGCTGGTCTGTGCCATCCTCACCTTTGTAGCCACATTGATTGTGGTGGTATGTAGCGGAACCTTATCTCTCATTGCGTTCTTCGCCCTGTATCTGGGAGAGAGCATCATGTTTCCGACTATCTTCTCGCTGGCATTGAGGGATGCGGGTACAAAGACCAAACTTGCCTCTTCATTGCTTATTATGACGATAGTGGGTGGTGCGGTTGCTCCTGTAATCATGGGGTATATTGCGGATACTACGGGCAGTATGGCGATTGCCTTTCTCATACCGCTGGTATGTTATGGGGTGATTGGAACGTATGCTGCAATGCCAAGATGCTCTTCGACTGATGTCGGGAGGGGCTGAAAGAGTGATGAATTTAGGAAATGCTTATAATGAGTTTGTTTTCGGGTAACCATATACAGAAGAGTACATTTATAAACTAAATATAGGTAAAAATGAAACCATTAAAATTTCAACCGCTATTAAAATCCACCATCTGGGG
>ERZ780148.934-NODE-934-length-21942-cov-7.356970_pt1 | contig 21942 bp, 22 predicted proteins | sample MGYA00510984_ERZ780148 | MGnify/ENA primary metagenome ERZ780148 (study PRJEB29588, sample SAMEA2160902) | human gut metagenome | biome: human gut; feature: human-associated habitat; material: faeces | place: Denmark | collected 2008/2010 ...
GTTTCTGATATTTCCCCAAATTGTATGCTCATACGGGGGTAAAATCTCCTGGATGTGAAAATAAAACTACCCATTTTCCTTTATACTGATTTAAATTTATCTTTCCCATTGTTGTATCAGCTTCAAAATCTGGGGCCTTTTGCCCAATTTTTACAATTCCATTCATCATTATTTCATAGTCCATAAAAATAAACTCCTTTCATTATTTTATAGTATGCAAGAAGTTCTATTTTGTTAATATATTATTCCAGCTTCTCTAGATATTTTTTTTTTATTTTATATGAAGAATGTACATATCTGTTAAGAGTAATATTTACATTGGAATGCCCTAATATTTCACTTAGTGATTTAGGATCCATTCCAACTTCTATACAGTTTGTAGCAAATGTATGCCTTAATATGTGGAATTTATATGGCTTTACATTGCTTTCTTTTAATATGCATTTATATATGTATTGATAACTTCTAGGTTCTAAAAATTTTGTTTGTGAACCTGTAAGAAAAAAATCTTCTTTTTTATAATGTTTCTGTAATGGCTGTAGAATTTTATATAATTTATCCGACATAGGTATTGAACGTATAGATGTTCTTGTTTTTGGAAGATCTATTATTACACTAGATTTCTTCTCGATATATACTCTTTGCAAGGTCTTCCTCACATTGATAGTTCTATTTTCCAGGTCTATATCTTTCCACTTTAGTGCACATATTTCTCCAATTCTTAAACCTGTGTTAAGGCAAATTATAATTCCAAGGCTTTTTAAACTATTTTCCTCCAAGCAATGCTTTATCAATCTACTTTTTTCTTTTTTATTCAATATATTTAAACTAGATACTTCCAATTTTGGTAAAATAATATCTTGAATAAATACGTCAGTATGATATTTACTATTGGTATATTTTAATATTGCTTTCAATACATTCATAATATCTCTTGTTGTCTTCTTTGATAATATCATAGATAAATCATGAATATATTTGTTGTAATTATATCTTTCTAATTGCTTCAGTCTCATTTCTTCAAATTCTGGCAATAAGTGTTTTTCTATTATAAACATATAATTACAATAAGTAGACTGTTTTATTGTATTTTTCTTTTGTTCTAGCCATTCTTCCGCCAGTATTTTAAAACAAATTGTTTTGTCGTATCTTACACTTATAATCCTTTGTAAAATTCCCATATAATCATCCCCATAGTGCTACTTCTTTATTATTTTTACTCTAACAATCCTTTTATTTTTTACTTTATCTATCTTGTATATTGCTTCCTGTGTTTCATATGCTATTTTTTCGCTCTTTTCTGGTATTTTTCCTATTTTGTCAATTAAATAGCCCGCTAGAGTATCGTAATCACCTTCCGGGACTTTTATATCTAGTATCTTTTCTAAATCATAAATTGCAACATTTCCTTCAAACACATACGTTGTATCGTTTATTTTTTCATATTTATACTCTACATCATCATATTCATCATATATCTCCCCTACAATTTCTTCTAAAATATCTTCCATAGTTACAATACCAGCTGTTCCACCATACTCATCTATTACTATAGCCAATTGTTTTTTATTTTTACGCAATTCATTAAATAGTTCATCAACCGGCTTAGTTTCAGATACATAATAAGCATCTTTCATTATATGTTTCACTTTTGTATTTCCTCTTTTTCTAGCAGTAATCAAATCCTTAACATATACAATACCCTTAATTTCATCTACTGTTCCTTCATACACTGGTATTCTACTATATTTATCATCTTCTGTAAGTGTCTCAATCATCCCAGAAATAGTTGCATTCATATCTATTGCAAATATATCGTTTCGCGGTACCATAATCTCTGAAACAATTTTATCATTAAATTCAAATATATTATTTATCATTTCTTTTTCTTGTGATTCTATTGTTCCTTTTTCTTCTCCGGCATTTATCATCATTCTTATTTCTTCTTCTGTTATATCTTCAGATTCTTCCGAATTTACTCCAAACATCTTTGATATAACGTTAGTAGAAATTGTCAACAACTTTACAAAAGGTGACGTTAATTTTGATATAAACTTTATTATATACACACTTGTATAAGCAACTTTTTCTGCATATTTCATAGCTATTCTTTTTGGAACTAACTCACCAAAAACCAATGTGAAATAAGATAATATCACAGTTATTAGTATTATTACTATATTTCTCCACGTTCCTATAGAGATAGATGGAATAGCCGTATAAAATAGTGGTACTACTTTATCTGCAAATGTATCCACTGCAAAAGCACTAGATAAAAAGCCAGCTAAAGTAATACCAATTTGAATAGTCGCTAAAAATTGGCTTGGATCTTTTAACATTTTATTTATTAACTTTGCCCTTTTATTTCCATCTTTTGCTTGTACTTCTATTCTTGCATCATTAAGAGAAATAAAGGCTATTTCAGATGCAGCAAAAAAAGCATTTAATAAAATTAAAATTATTAATATTACTATATTACTAATCATATTTCACCTACTATTTCTAGTATGCTTTTTTATGTAGCATTTATTCAGTATAGTACATATGATTAGCAATATAAATTATTTTACTAAAAGATATCCTACAATTCTTAAGTATTCTATATTTTCCAAATTATTTTTTTCATCTTCTTCATATCGAATATTAAATTCTGTTATACAAAAATCAACATTCTCATTTATAGTTAATAGCTTATTTTTACTTATGTATTCTGTTGAGCTATTAGTTCTATTTTCATTAGCAACATTTTGAATATATTGTTTTAAATCTATATAAATTTCGTCTCTTAAATTCAAATCTTCTAAATGTTCCACACTTAAATCATTATAGGTATTTATTATTCTAGACATGACCTTATAGCCCTCAATGCTAACTACTCCATTTGAATCAAGCATATAGCTTGCAGATTTTGTGCTATAACACGTAGTAGCTTTATATGGATCAAGTCTATTTTGTAAAACATTTCCTAAGCCCAATCTACTTAATCTTTTGGGGATGTATTTTTCTCCATCCTCTTGCTTTTTCAAATAAGAATAAGCACTTACTATTATATCTTGTTCTCTTTCATCTAATTCTTCGAAACCTTTGCCCTCTGTCCACGCTTTATCTAATCTTCTTCCTTGATTTATATTAGATATTGTTTGCATATTTATAATTGGACATATTGTTACTACGGCTATTAATACCATGGCAGCAGTATAAATATGTATTAAGTATTTTTTATCTTTGTATGCATTTAAGAATATAGCTATTGCTTCAAATATTATAAAAATAATTCCCAAATATCTTATTGGAGTTAACCCATTTTCAGCACAACGAACTCCTATTGAATACACTTGTAATCCGATGAATGGTATAAAAGCAATTGGTAGTAACTTGCAAAGCTTGTTGATTATTTTATTCTTTTCTTTATAGCTTTCCAATGCTATCCATTCTGGGAAAGATACAATAAATAGTACTGATAATATTCTAAAGATGGCATTCTTTGGTATTTGTTTTAATATAAATATCTTCGCCATGTATATATAAATTATAGCAGTTGCTAATAATATTAATGGTAACAGTACAAAACAAACTATATTGTCTATAAATTTTGTTACTTCTGTTTTAGTATCTGTTACTGCCATTATGGTAGCTGGAAGTAAGAATAAACCTAATAATGCTGTTTGCATTCTAAGCATTATAACAATAAAACTACTTCCATCTAATAAAAGCATTTCCAAAACAAAAAGTATTGCTGTTAATCCTATATTTAGAATAATATATGTAATACCCATGTGAAGTAAATTTTTACTTACTTTTAGTATATATTTGCTAAGACCTTCCCCTGAGTCTTTTGTAATTTTAAAAATTGCTAGTAATAATACAATTAAACAATAACCTGTTACCATTCTCGAAATTGTGCGTGTAATATGTACATTAATCGCATAATTTATTGCAATAGCAATTATAACTCCAAAAACATATGCAATTCCTCGTTTTTTTATATCTTTTGTATATGCTTCAATTACAAAGAAATTAAATGCACACAAGGCTGCAGCCATAAGGAATTCGCTACTAAAGTTCATAACAACATTACTTGGCATTAATGTTAATATTAATGTTGTTACTATTATTACAATATTTGTTGCTGAATACTGCTTAATATTCTCCTTGTAGGTTGTAAACATCCTTTTAAAAAATTCTTTTATTTTCATTATTTCTCCTCCTTTTATTTTATAATTATTCTTCCGTTTTTATTTTTCTTTTTTATTTCATCAGAACGATAAGATATAATTCTATATTCATTCTTTCCATCAAATACGATATTAACAGATTTTGTATAGTCATTATCTACTACTCCATGCTTTTCCTCTATTACCAAACTTGCCTTTGTTTCTTTTAGAGTTTCAAAGGTAGTAATAAATCCTATTCCAGTTCCGCCTTCATCCTTATGAGTAGTTGCAGGTTCCAATCCTAATTTTAATAAAGTATCTATCTCAAACTCTATTCCTGTATCATATACAGAAAATTCATAATATTTATCTTTCATTCCTAGAATTGCAATGATGCTTCTATTCTTATTATCACTATGATTAATTGCAATTATTGCATCTCTTATATGATCACCAATCAGTGTAACTAATCTACTTTTATCTATTAGATTGTTTATCATATAAAATATATTTCCATTTATCTGCAAATTGAAATCTATATTATTATTTTTACATTCACTTTGCATATATTTAAACATATCATCTATTTCAGGAATATTGGTTGTGTACAACCTATCAGCTGTTTTTATTTCTTCTACTTTTCCTGAATATTCTTTCGATAGTGATTGTATCTTATCCATAATGCCAATTTCATCACTTGCCTCAGATTTTGAATTCTTTACAAATTCCTCTACTGCTAATTCTAGTGATTTCTGCCTATTATAAAACTCGTGATTTAATTTGCTTATCTTAAACCTTTCATCTGACAACTCTTGAATTTTCTTATCTTTATTGGCAATTTCTTCTTTATCTTCCTCCAATGTTTTCTTCAACAGTTTCTGTTTATAATACAGAATTAGAGTTTTTTGAATCATTATAAACATTATAAAACCTAGGATTATGAATGGAAATAGTACTTGTTTTATATAATCGCCATTACTTCTAATAAATAAACAATAAATAAAAATTATTACAGCACTTATATTTATTATTATCATATCAAAATAATCTGTACTAATTTTATTGTCTCTAGTAAACCTAATTCCATTTCTTATTCTTTTTTGTTTAGATAACAAAAATAACAAGACTGATTCTATTGTCAATATTAGTATAAGGTTAATAATGTTATTCTCTATTTTCAAGAATCTTTTAGGAATATATTCAATTAAAGTTGCTAAAGTAAAAATTATATATACTGCTGCATTAGCTATTAAATTACTTATTACAATTGGTTTATTTTCATACCATATTAGAACTTTTAATAATGCTATCTGAATAAAATACGATATTATGAGCATTAAGAAACTATTACTAGTATTTTGCCTTAGAACTGTATAAATTATAGTTGTTGCTACCGAAGCTGCTAATATACCGAAGAAATTTCTTTATCTTGATATCAATATTTAGTATTTTAAAGACTGTTAAATAAATAAAAACACTGATAAAATAATTTTTTATTATTACTATTGCTATATATTCATCCATATTAGTTATTATTCCTCTTAAATTTTTATCCATTATATAACAAAAAAATTATGGAATCAATTCATAACTCCATAATTTTTTTATTTTACTATGCTCCTAATATATAAGCTAACCACTCCCAGAAACTCATAGGTCTCACCACCAATCTTTTTATTTTTTACAATAAAAAGATATCACCTATACCATGTGGTATAAGTGATTGGCGGTAGCTCATTTTATTTACATTTTTTGATTTTCTTTTATTTTATGTGACAATTATAGTTCTTTCTTTATCTTGCTTACATAATAATATATGAATTCTGTTGGAGTAGGCACTCCAGTTTCATAATTTATCTTAGCAGTATAATATGTAGTCAAATCTTCTATTGGTGATATTCTCCAAGCATACAAAATTGCATTTTGCATTGCTCTGCTAATTGTGCTGTTTGGTCTTTTATACGTGTTACTTAAATATTGAATAATTGGTGTCTTTTCATTATTGTTTTCATTCTGTATTAAATATTTTATTGCTTCATGTAGATATTTTCTTCCTTGTAAATGTGTTCCAACACCTATTAAATCTAATGCTTCATCTATCTTTTCGCATACCTTTTGCATATAATCTTGATCTGTATTAATTGCCATTTCAGGGTTTACCTGCTCATTTTCTTTATAATCTTTTAATATCAATAGTGTATTTATTACATTCTGTTCTGAATATTTTGCTTGTTTCTTATAAAATATAAAATCAACTTTATTGGAATGTAAATAATCATATACTGAATCAGAATATACATTTGTGGTTACTACTATTTTAGGATTTACTGGAAGTTTTAGTTTTTTCAATTCTTTAAGAAATTCGAATCCGCTACCATTTCCTGTTCCACTATTCAACTCTAAATCTAGTATTATTGCATCCGGTGAATTTTCTTTTACGCACTTTATTCCTTCAATATCAGAATCCGTTATTCCAACAAATTCAATATCACCCATCGAATTTGCTATTTTCCTAAAGTTATCGCATGCTTTTATGTCATCCTCTATAAGCAATAATTTCATCATAGTACATCCTTCCTCTTATTTTTATTTCCATTTATTTTCATATAATATCATATATTGTAATATTTTTCCAGTTTTTTATTAAAATTTGCCTATTTAAACGCAAAAAACAGGTATTTAGTACAACTGTTTAGTAACTATTTACCTGTTCTTAAAATATTCTATTATAAATTCTGTTCCTCTTCCTTTTTCAGATTGAACTTTAATTGTTCCATTTTCTTTTTCTATTATTGTTTTTGCTAGTGAAAGTCCTATTCCTATACTAGATTCTGCAGAACCTTCACCTTTATAAAATCTTTCAAATATATGTTTTATATCTTTCTTGTTTATTCCTTCACCATCATCTTTTATCCTTAATCTTGTGAAAACAAGATTGTTTTCTACATTTATATATATTGTACTACCTTGTTTGCTATGCTCTATTGCATTTTTTATTATATTTGTAAGAGCCTCTAATTGCCAATTATAGTCTGCATTAATGTATATATCACTATCTATTTTCTTCTTTACATTAATATTCTTTACATCTATTAATATAGCTATATTATCTAACACATTATCTATCAACTTATTAAGATTAATTTTTTCATCTCTCATCACTATTGCACCTGCATCAAATTTTGCAAGCTTCAATAATGAAATTACTAAAGAAGATATCCAATTAACTTGTTTGCTTATTTCTTCTATAAATTCTTCCCTTGTACTATCATCCATATTAGGATTTTCTTCAATATTATCCAGCATTATTCTTATTGATGTAATTGGTGTTTTTAATTGATGTGATATATCTGCAATCGAATTGCTTAAATTATTTTTCTCTTTTTCACTATTTATTGCAGCTTCTTTAAGTAATATTGTTGTTTTATACAGTTCATTTCTTAGTTTAGAAAGTTCACCTTCTGTATTTTCCTCAATTTTTAATTCATAATCTCCATTATTAATTTTATTTAATTGAATAATTAACTCATCTATCTCAGCATCATGTTTTTCTTTTCTCCTTATTATAATAAAAGCAACTATAAGTCCCATTATTAGTATTGCCAGTGCATCTACTTTAATTATCTCCTTTTCTTTTTCCTCTAATTCTCTTATGTACGATATATTATCTTTGTAACCATATTTTTTTATAATTTTATAGTTCTCGTTATTTTTGTCTATAGTATCTTTATTTTGAAGTATACTTATAATTTCCTCCTCACTAACTTGAGGATACTTTTCTCTTACAACAGCTATTATGTCTACAATCGTATTATTTACTATTGTTTCATAATTTTTATATTGCAATTTTAATATTATAGTAAACACTATTATTACTATAATCGTTACTAGCATTGTGGGAACAATTACTTTTTTTAAATTCTCTTTTTTCATATTTTCACCTATTAATCTATTCTATATCCAATTCCCTTAACTGTTTTTATAATATCTTCTTTTCCAAGCTTTGCACGTATCCTTTTTACATAAACAGTTAAGGTATTATCATTTACAAAGTTTCCTGCGACATCCCATATCCTGTCCAAAATACTATCTCTTGTAACAGTTTTACCAATATTCCAAAAAAGCAATAATAAAATTTTGTATTCTAATGCTGTAAATTCTATCTCTTGCCCATTTACAAAAACTCTTGAAGCATCTACATCTACAACAACATTTTTCGCTTGAATTCTTTTATTTTCTGTCTTTTCATACCTTTTTAATATGTTGTTTATTCTAAGTATCAACTCTCTTGTTCTAAATGGTTTTATAATATAATCCTCTGCTTCAAGTTCTAATCCATTTACAACATCTTGTTCTTCATCTTTTGCCGTTAAAAATATCACCGGGGTCTTTTCTTTTTCTTTTATAAATTTACATAGCTCAAAGCCATTACCATCTGGTAGCATTACATCTAAAATAATAAGATTGTATTTGTTTTCATTTAGTAATTGTTTTGCTTCAAACACGCTTTTAGCAGGAGTAACCTCAAAATCCTCCTGCTCTAGCGAATATTTTAACCCTTTTATAATTATCTCATTATCTTCTATCAATAAAATATTTTTCATATATCTCCTTTAGCTTCTCACATTTGATTATACATATTTAAATAGTCATTATATATTCCTGTTGTAGATATTGTTATAAACTTAATAGAATATATATCACAATATACCAAACTATCATTTTCAAATGACCTTAGCAATATATAACTTGCTCCAACATCTTCCAATATTCCAATTCTATCTACAAGATTATTGGTTCCTATTAGAAACTCCACTCTCATAAGTTTTCCTATCTGTTCCCTTAAAAAAGCCGGTGTATAAATCGGATTTTTTAATGTTTCTGGCCAATTATCTTGTGGTATCATTTTATCTTCTTCCATATTATACCTCTTTCTATGTTTTACTATACAGAGGTGTTGGCCTATAAAAGCAATGGTCTCCCAGTCTTGTGTGTATACTTCCAGAACCATTATACGGGAATGTATTTGGGCAGGTTGGTCTAAACGGATTCATGTACCATAAACATATATCTACTTCATTTAATTTATTACCAGCTATTGCCCAATCAGCAATATTATATTCAATTTCTGTTGGAATCATATTATAGATATTTTGACTATTGTATGCTCCTCCAAGAATTTCCCTAGCGCAATCAAATTGTCCTTCTTGGTACAGTATATTTCGTATGTTTCCACCTTGTGAAACTCTAAGATATTCTCCTTCCGAAGCATTTACTCTATTCATTATTACAGATGCAACTGCTTTCATTCCGTTATCACCTTCACCGCCAGCTTCACATTGAATCATCCTCGCCAAAAGTTCTCTATCTGAATATGCCATAAAATTCACACCTCTTTATATTGTATGAACATGCAAATTTTATGGTTAACTTTATTCTGCTTTTTCTATCATTTCTTCATTTTGATTTTTCTGCTTTTTTTCTTCTCTTCTATCTCTAAATGTACTTATCATAACAATTATCGCACTTATTATAATAAATAAATAGAAATTTGCTCCTCTTGTTAGAAGCATTGCACTACTAATTATTGTCTCTGGAAATGCATTTCTAAATATTCCCAAAAATCCTCCTTCGCTTACTCCAACTGAGCCTGGAGAAGGTATTCCAGACACTGTAGCATATAGCACTGCTTGCAGTGTTAATATTTCGAAAATATTATGCTCTGTTAATCCAAATGCTAAATAAATCCAATATGGTACACTATAATAAGCTATCATTTGTACAACTGTTGTTAGTACAGTTTTTAGCATTAATATTTTGTGTTCTTTTATATATTTTGCACTTGTTTGATATAATTCTAATTCTTTTTCAAGTTTTTCCTGTTTCTTTTCTACATTAGGAATTCTAAAGAATTTCAGTAATTTTACTACAAATTTTATTAATCCTTCTGAAAGCCTTTTTGAAAAAATTGCAATTACCAGTAACATTAATGCACTTGAATTCAAGAAAATACCAAGTATTAATAAATAAATTAATCCGCTTTTTAACACATCAAAATGTATTACAGCGCTTATAATTCCTACTGTTATCGTAACTATTTGTAAACTGCATAGTTGCATTAACAGCGCCAAAGTAGAATTTGCAACAGAAATATCATCCTTATGCATGTAATATATTTCCATTGGCTGTCCTCCGCTGGCAGCAGGAGTTATTGCACTAAAGAAAAATCCAATTAGTGTGTATCTAATATTACTTATAAACTTCGATTTTTCGCCAAGCTCTTTCAAAATTCTCGTAATATTTACAGCTTCTCCTAAAATGTAAATGCTCATCGCAAGCACTGCAAATAAAATATATTGTTTTTTTACCTTGGCAGCAACACTAAATATTTGCGAAACATCTTGATCTTTCAACACTAATGAAAATGTTAAAATTATAAGTAATATAAATATAGTTAAATTAACTAATATCTTTTTTATTTTGCTTTTCTTCTCTTTTTCCATGTTATCCTCATTTTCTGTATTAAATTTATCATTCATTTGTGACTTTTAAGTGACTTTCGCCCAAAAAAGGACATCCCTATTGGGCGAAAATTGCTCTTACTTTTGGTAATAAATAATGACTGCCGCCTTTTCCTTTTACGTTTTCTACCATGCTTACTACTAGCAATGAGTTCTCATCACTTTCTCCTACGTTAAACGCATTAAACCAGCCTATTTCTGTGCCTTCTGTGTCGTCTTTTGATTGTTTTATTTCTGCTGTTCCTGTTTTTCCTGCTATTGTTTTTCCTTCAATTTTTGCTGAATGTGCTGTTCCACTTGGATTCTCTACAACCTGTATTAAGTCATTTCTTATCTCATTTGCAGCTTCTTTTGAAAAAGCATTTTCTTTGTAGTATTTAGCCGTTTGTGAACTTGCATTCTCGTTGTACTCCAAGTATGGCATTATCATATTACCATCGTTTACAAATGCCGAGTACATCATCGCCATATGTATTGGGTTTACTAAGACTTCTCCTTGGCCATATCCGGAATTTGCAAGCTGTGTTTCGTTTGTAAAGCTTTCACTGTTTGAGTATGAAGAATTGCTTATTGTTTGTGGAAATTCTATTTGTTGTCCAAATCCTATATTCTTTAGTGAATTTATTAAATTTTTGCCTCCTATTTTTAAAGCTGCCTTAGCGAAATATATGTTATCTGAATGTATTAATGCATTTTTCAGATTTGCCGGTCCACTATATGTAGAAAGTGTTGTTATATAGAAATCGCCCCAAGAACTATCGTTCTGCCACTTTGTTCCGCTCCTGCCAAAGTCATCATCTGCCGAAAAAGCACCAGTAGTTAATCCTATTGCACCAATTATTGGTTTAAACGATGACCCAGGAGCATATGTTGCCAAATATCTATTATATAATAAATTATCTGGGTTTTCCGTTAAATTCTTATAATCTGCCGTTGTCATTCCTAAGCTAAAATCATTAGAATCAAATGATGGACAACTTGCAAGTGCAAGCACTTCTCCCGTCTTTGGGTTCATAACAACAACAGCGCTCTTGTCGTCTTTAAACTGTTCATATACAGTCTGTTGTAGTTTGCTATCTATAGTCAATTTCACGTCTTGACCGTCTTTTTGTTCTTGTTTTGCAATAGATGTTTTCTTATTTCCATTTGCATCTTCTATGTAAATTTCTGAACCGTTTACTGCTCTTAAAGTACTCTCGTAAGCACGTTCTAATCCATATTTTCCAATTTTACTACTCGAAGTATACCCATCTTTTGCCTTTTCTTTCAACTCTTCTGCATTTATTGGTTGGATGTAGCCCACTAATTGAGAGGTTGACACTCCATGTGGATATATTCTCTCATCTGCATCAATTATTTTTATTCCTTTTATCTCTAGTAATTTATTCTTTAATTCCATTTCACTCTTGCCAACAGTCTTTAATGGAACAAAAGTATCAGCCTTGACATATGATGCCGAAAGCTCGCTGTTTATGCCATCTGAAGTCATGTTTAAAAGTTCAGCAATTTTTTTAATATCTTCTTCCTTATTATCACTCATCTTTCCAGGAACAAGACCTATTTTCGAAGCAAACCCGTTTGTTGCTAAATATTCACCATTTCTATCTAAAATACTACCTCTCTTTGCTTCTATGGTCTTTACCCTCACCTTATCTTCGGTATTCAACTCTAGAAAAATTAAGTTAGACGTCCAATCTATCTTATATTCTTTTTCTTCGTTCAATTCAAGAGTCGCAGTATTTATAAAATCAACATGTCCAGACATTGTATCCATACTATTTTTATATGTAACTTTTGCTAATTTATTTTCATTTTCTATACTCTGTATGTCAACACTAAAATTTTTAGCCTCTATGCCTTCATAAATATTTTTATTTCTTTTAATAAAATCTTCTTCCGAAATATTAGCTTTGCTTTTTGACGACAACAAAGAATACATATCTTCATACTTCTTATCATTAATATATGAAGCAAAAGTCTGCAATACGTCTTCCGGTTTATTTTTAGGTTTATTGTTAAAATAAATCGTTATTCCTATTCCCACAGATATCGCTAATATTAGAATAATGCTTATTACAATAATTATAATCTTCTTATTTTTCATTATTACTTTCACCTATCCTCTATTTTCCATTACATTATATCATACAAAACTATGAATATCATCAGTTATATAAAATTTTTCAAAAACAAAAAGACCAGATTAATTACAATCCAGTCTTTTGCTAGTTACAACTTATTAATCCAGTCATTTTTTCCATATATAATTCTTTCTCTTATTATTTTTACATATTTTTTTGCAATAGTTGGTTCATTTAATGTTGCATTTATATAAGTGATAATATATTTCAAATCATCTTTTGCTTTTCCAGACATCACAACTTCATATCTTTCTTGCATTTGAACCTCCTATTTAATTCTCTAGTATTTTTTCAACCTCTTTAAAAGTTTCTTCTACAGAATGGACATTTCCATGTTCAGAATCTTTTATTCCTTCCTCCAATTTTTCTCTTAAATCTTTTTTATCTTTTGCAACTACTTCTTTAGGCGCTGTAGATACTGCAACGGTATATTTCAAGTATTCAATATAATCAAGTACTTTATTTGAAAGTTCTTCCGGTAAAGTTTCTATTATATTGCATATTTCTTGCTGCTTAGTCGTCATATTATCAACTCCTTTTTCATTTAATATAAATATTATATCACACCTTCTACAACATTTATACTGTTTTTTCAGAATTTTTTTATTTGCATGAATAAATCATGCAAATAAATTTTTATATATTGTCTTGTCTTATTGTTTCTATAATATTCTGTTTGTTTATTTTGTTTAACGAATATTTCATTGTTAGTCCTACTATTATAAATACAAATACTACAGAAATTATTATTGCTTGCCATGGTACTATGAATCCAAAGTCTATCGAATTTGTAAATGATTTAAATATTTCATACGAACCAAAAAGCCCTATTGGAATTCCTATTAGCAATGATTTTGCTCCATACATTATGCTCTCTAATTTTATCATTTTGTTAAATTCTTTTGTTGTCATTCCTATTGATTTTAGGTTTGCAAATTCTTTTGAACGTAATATCATGTTGGTTGTTATTGTGTTGAATATGTTAGTTACGCCAATTAATGTAATTACTGCTATGAATCCATACAAGAATATTGATACGAGTACTATTATTCTTCTTTGTTGGTCTGCATACTGGTCTAAGTTTGTTATCATTATGTTTTCAAATTCTTCGCTTTCTTTTTTTAGATCTGTTAGCTTGTTTTCTATTTCTGATGGTTTTTGTGCTTCTATACACAGGTTTCCACTATTTAATTCACTCTTATCTTTAGTAACTACTGGATAGTCCTCAGATACAAATAAGTAGCCTCCCTCTGTATAACAGCTTTCATATCCCATTGGTCTTTCTGTTGTAATTTTAGAAATCTTAATTTGCTTTTGCTCATCATCCATAGTAACTTCCATTGAGTCTCCAGCTTTAACATTAAAATAATGCTCAACCTTAGATTTTCCTTGCCCTAGATAATGTATCATGTCGTCTCCAAGTATTGCTATATTTGAATAATCTTTCTCGTTCATTCCAAGGCTTTTTACATATGACTTGAAGTAGTCATTGTTAACCATAACAATTGTCAAACCTAGAGTATTATATTCATATTTTCCAACATCTTCTGGGAAGTCTTCTTCATATATCTGTTTTTTATTTTCTAATTCTTCTTTAGCAAAGTCTGTTCCATATTTGTTTACGTCTATCTCAGCACTAGTCTGGTATGAATAACTGTAGCTATTTATTCCGCTCCATGTCGCAATTTTTTCATATAATGCTTCATTTCCACCATTTACAGCTATGTTATAGTTTAAATCTGTATAATATGAGCCTGTAATCATCTGTCCATAAGTTAAAAATGATGAAAGTGCTATGAATATTGATATACTTACAACTAGCGACACTACTGTTGTTCTGTATTTTTTTCTATTTCTTTTTAAGTTTTTGCTTGCAATTACTCCGCCTATGCCGAATAATTTTTTTGTTAGTTTTGATGTTTTTACTTTTCTGGCTTTTATTTTTATATCATCTGTTCCACGTATTGCCTCGATTGGTGGAATTCTAGATGCTTTTATTGCAGGAATTAAGCATGATAAGAATATGGTTATTCCAGAGATTGCTATTGAAATTAAAATTGCCATTCCCGGTACATTATACACAAATTCTGTACCTTCCATCATGTCTCCCATTAATAAATTTACTATCCACAATAAAATTATTATTGCGACAATTCCTAATAAAATTCCAAGTGGAATTGCAATTATACCAATATATAATCCTTCTAATAAAACACTTCTTTTTATTTGTTTTTTAGTTGCTCCAACAGATGCCAGCATTCCGTATTGTTTTGTTTTTTCAGATACTGAAATACTGAAACTGTTTCTTATTACAAACACACTACTTACAACTATTATTACTATAATAACACTTGCAATTCCATATAGAACTCCTAAAGTGCTTTCACTAAGAACTCCTTCGAATCTTAATAAATCTACATTAGCTTCAACTTCAATTTCACTCTCATTTTCCGTTTCTATTGTGTTTTTTATTTGATTCATTACATTTTCATATTCTTTTGGATTTTTTAGAGTTACATAGAAGTTGGCTATTGTTGTAGCAGATTTTGTATTTGCCAAAACTGTTTTTTCTGCGTTTCCAACGTTTTTATCGTCGTTTGAATATGTAACTGCCGTATAGCCTGGTGCTGTATATGGTTCTACACCCGTATTAGGTCTTTTCATTATTCCAACAACAGTATATTCTTTTGTCTGTCCATCAACAATTTGCTCTTCATAATCTTCGTTGTCTCCGGCTTTTCCAGTCTCTTGATATATATATTCTTTTGACGAACTTGCAAGATATGGATTTTTTTGATTAAGCTTACTGCCGTCCATTAGTTTTCTTGTTCCAACATTTAAAGTAATCTTGTCTCCAACATTAATCTTTACTCTACCATTATCAATTAAATGTTGCGGAATAACAATTTCATTCTCATTTTGAGCCATTCGACCTTCTATCAATTTATATGCACCTTTTTCGAAAGCATTTTCATTCATAGAAACCACATAAATATATGGTTTATCCTCATTTTGAATACTCTCAAACCTGCTGTATCCAAGCTCTTTTGTAGTATAGTAACTATCAACCGCATTGTTTTGCGTAATATATTTTTGCTGTTCTTGTGGCACATTCGAAAACGAAATGTGATAATCACCATCAGTATTCTTAATAAGATTTACAAAAGTCTGCTGTGCACTTGTAACCAGCCCCGCAACCGCACAAACCAGTGCAGTAGAAAGCATAATTCCAATAATAGTAACAACAGTACGTTTCTTATTAAGCAATAAATTTTTCTTAGTCAACTTATTTAAAACATTCATTATATATTCCTCTCATCCTTTATTATCTTTCCATCTTCTATTGTTATAACTCTTTCTGCTTCTTTTGCTATTTCTAAGTCGTGAGTAATTATTACAACAGTCTGGTTAAACTTTTTGTTTGATAGTTTTAATAATGATATTATTTCATCACTCGCCTTTGAATCTAAGTTTCCTGTTGGTTCATCTGCAAGCATAAGTGCTGGATTATTTATCATTGCTCTTCCTATTGATACACGTTGTTGTTGTCCTCCAGATAATTGGTTTGGCAGATGCTTCTCTCTTTTTTCTAACCCTAATGTTTTTATTAGCTCGTCTAATCTTTTCTCATCAACTTTTTGCCCATCTAAATCACATGGCAATGTTATGTTTTCTCTTACATTCAATATTGGTATTAAATTGTAAAATTGATAGATTAAACCAATTTGTCTTCTTCTAAATATTGCTAAATTATCATCATTTAAAGAATAAATATCTTTTCCATCTATGAATACTTTACCTGATGTTGGTCTATCAACTCCTCCTAACAGATGTAGCAACGTAGATTTTCCGCTTCCGCTCGCTCCAACTATCGCAACAAATTCTCCTTTCTCTATCGAAAAAGAAATGTGGTCAACTGCATTGACCTGATTTTCACCTTTTCCATAAGTCTTAACTAAATCTTCAACTCTTAAAATTTCCATTATATTTTCCTTTCTTTTCAAATTTTCTTTTACTGAAATTATAATACAATATCAAAGTGACAAATAAATGACATTCTAACATTTCAGTTTCATTCATTAAAAAATTTCATTTGTCGTTTCTTGTCATACGATTTTCCTTGCCTTTACAGTACTTTCAGACTATAATAAATGTATTATAGTCATGAATATTTTTTCTATTATTTTATTTCTTATCACTTAACTTCTTTTTATATTTTCTAATTAATAATTTAATACTTATTCTTTACACTATAAAATCCGATTTGAAAGGCGTGACAATTATTGAAGAAAAATAATTCACCAGTTCAAACAGAAGAAAAGAAACTTTTAAAACCAAAGAATGATGTTGTTTTTCAAAGCATATTTAATCAAAACAATGAAAAGATTACTAAAGCATTCGTTGAAGCTTTACTCGACGAAAAAATCACTAAGATGACTATTAATAGTGACCAAATACTAGTCCGTAATACTCCTGATAACAAGCTTGGCATCTTAGACTTAGAACTAGATATCAATAATAATGAAAAAGTTGATGTTTAAATTCAGCTCATCGAAAGAGCAAATTTTGCTGAGCGTTTACTTTTTTACTTTTCAAGATTATATGCCTCCCAAATTAAACGTGGTGATGACTACTCAGAAGCTAAAAAAGTAATATTAATCGCAATAATTGATTATCCTCTTGAACTCACTCAAACAATTTCAGAAATGGAAACTGTATGGAGACTTTGTGAAATAAATCATCCAAGTTTAGTATTGACAGACTCCATCGAAATTTGTATACTAGAATTGGATAAGGTTAAAAATACATACTATAAGAATAAGCTTGATAAAAAAGCTCAATGGATGTTATTTTTAGATGACCCTAATTCTAGGGAGGTTAAAGAAATTATGGAAAAGAATAATGATATTAAAGATGCAGTTATTGAGGTTCATGAAAGAAGTAAAGATGAACAACTTAGAAGAATTGCAGAATTAAAAGAAAAAGCTATCATGGATGAGAAAGCTATTTATAAAGCAGGGCGACTTCGTGGAGAAAAAGAAGGAAAGCTACAAAATTCAATTGAAATAATAAAAAATTTACATTCTATGAATCTTACACTTTCTCAAATTTCACAGGCAGTTAATATGTCAGAAGCAGAAGTTCAAAAGATTATTGATGAAAATGTATAAGCTTTTATAAAAAATAGTATTAATGAAATTATCTTCACTAATACTATTTTTTCTTTACATATTTATTTTTTTCTTCATCTCTTCCAAAATTTTACAGCTATTGTCAAATTTTGCTTGCTCTTCTTCTATAAGTTTTATATTTAAAATTTCCTGCACACCTTTATTGTTTATTATCGCTGGAACTCCAATATATATATCCTTATGTCCATATTCTCCTTCTAGCTTAGTAGACACTGTAAGAATTTCATTTTCGTTGTTTAGTATAGTTTTCACCAATTTGGCTAATCCTAAGCCAATTCCGTAATATGTTGCTCTTTTCTTATTTATTATTTCATAAGCTGATTGTTGTACGTCTTTATAAATCTCATCTAAGATTTCTTTCTTTTCTCCTTTTTCATCCATTATATCGGTTAACTTTTTGCAGCCTATATAACTATTTGACCATGATACAAATGATGAGTCTCCATGCTCTCCCATTATATATGCGTGCACATTTTTACTTGATACTTTTAATCTTTCTCCTATTAAAAATCTAAGTCTTGCTGTATCTAACACTGTTCCAGAACCGATTACCTTACTTTTTGGAAATCCAGAAACTTGTCCTACTACATAAGTCATAATGTCAACAGGGTTTGTTGCTACAACAAATATACCATTAAATCCAGATTTAATTACACTTTCAGTAATCTCTTTTACAATTTTGGCATTAGCAGCTGCAAGTTCTAGCCTTGTTTGTCCTCCTGGTTTCTGCGCTAGTCCTGCTGTTATTACTACTATATCAGCATCTTTACATTCATCGTAGTCTCCTGCTTTTATTTCTATGCTACTTGGTGCGCAAGGAATTCCATGTGATAAATCCATAGCTTCTCCTATTGCTCTATCTTTAGCTATATCTATTAACACCAATTCATTTATTCCACCTTGGTTTTCTAAAGCATATGCCATGCTCATTCCAACCATTCCAGTTCCAACTAAAACTAATTTTCTACTTTCTATCATATATATTACCTCTCTTTTCTTTTACTTGCAAAAAGAACAATCCTCAATTCCAGATAAATCTTGAATTTCGAACCGTCCTTCTTGCATTCTTTCTTAATATTTTATATCTTACACTTTTGCCCAAAACCAACTTAAACTGTCATCAATGCTCTTTTTCTTTTCTACCTTAGCTTGGATATCATCTACCCATAAATAAGATATGAAAGACAAAAACACAAATACGAAGTCTGCGAATAAGCTAACAGTTATTGCTTGATATACTTCTTCATTGCCTGAATTAAATGCAAATAGCTCTACTGAATGACCTACTAAAATTGTTAAAAATACAAATAACATTGTAGCAATAATTGCACTTTTGTGTGTTTCTTTTCCTAATATCAGTACTAACAAAAATAGTACTAATGCTAATAGTGCTGTAAAAGGATTAATAAAATTAATTATTGGCATTTGTTTTCCCTCCTATTTTAACTTTTGTTCTATTAATTTGGCTAAAGTTTCTGCTTTAGCTTTAATATAACCTTGCTCCTCACCTTCTATCATTACCCTAACTAATGGTTCTGTTCCTGAAGGTCTAATAAGTACTCTACCATTTCCTGAAAACTCTTTTTCTAGTTTTTGGATTTCTTTTTGTATTTCCTCATCTTTATCATAATCGTACTTTTTATTTGCATCAACTTTTGCATTAATAAGTACCTGTGGATATATCTGGATTATATCACATAATTTTGACACTGGCAATTGATTTTCTAAAATAATTTTAATTAACATTAAAGATGTCAAAATACCGTCCCCAGTAGGGTTATAATCTAGCATTATAATATGACCAGACTGTTCTCCTCCTAAATTATAATCATTTTCTAACATTTCTTCCAAAACATATCTATCTCCAACTTTCGTTTGTACAAAATTGATATCATTTTTTTCTGCATATTTTTTCAATCCTAAATTGCTCATTACAGTAGCTACTAAAGTATTGTTTCTTAAATTTCCTTTACTCTTCAAATAATTTGAGATTATTGCCATTATTATATCTCCGTCAATTACTTCTCCTTTTTCATTGACAGCTAAACATCTATCTCCATCGCCATCATAAGCAATTCCTAAATTGCACTTATTCTCTACAACAAATTTTTGTAATCCTTCTAAATGAGTAGATCCACATTTATCATTAATATTTATTCCATTTGGTTTATTGTTTATTATAATGTGATTTATACCTAATTTTGTAAAAACTTTATCTGCTACAGCAGAAGTAGCTCCATTTGCGGTATCTACGGCAACTACAAAATTTTCTTTGTTCATATTTTCTAAATCTTCTTCAAAGTTTTTTCTAAAGAAATATACGTATTCTTCTAATAAATCTTCTCTATTCTCTGCCACTCCAATTTTTTCATTAACTGCTGTTAGCTCTTCTAACTTTCCAGATTCCATTATTTCTTCTATCTCTTCTTCTAAATCATCTGGAATCTTCATTCCTTTATTACTAAAATATTTAATTCCGTTAAATTCATATGTATTGTGTGATGCAGAAATTACTACACTCGCATCTGCTTTATACCTTTTAGTTAAATACGCCACTCCTGGTGTTGGTATCACTCCCAATTGTTTTACATTTGCACCATAACTTAAAAATCCTGCAGTCATTGCTGCTTCTATTAAAGTTCCAGATATTCTTGTATCTCTTCCTATAAATATTGTAGGTACATGATCTGAATGTTTTGACAATACATATGCTCCAGCTTTTGCCACCTTATATACAAGCTCTGGAGTTAATTCACTATTGGCTATTCTTCTAATTCCATCAGTTCCAAAATATTTTCTCATATAAACCCTTCCTCTTTAAACGTAATTTATTCATTACTCATTATATATATTAATTTATAAAAAATGCAATATTTTTTTTAATCTTTTGTGCTTTTTGTCATCTTTGCACAAAAATGCCCCGATAATTCAACTGAATCACCGGGGTGTTTTGTGCATTTTTACTATATTCAGGCTGAGTTTTTACATAAGCTGCGATACTCCATCAGCTTTTCCCTTGCATTTCTGCCTATATGTCTCGGAACTTCAATTCCTATCGTAACATACTGGTCACCGTAAGTCTTTCCGTCCTTTTTAGACACAACACCTTTTCCCTTAAGACGTATTTTTGTACCGGACTGTGTTCCCTCTTTTATCCTGCACTCAACATCTCCATAAAGTGTATGGACACGCACATCTCCTCCGAGAACCGCAGTCGTATATGGTACATTTACCTTTGTATATATATCCTGTCCTTTTCTCTCATAGCCCGGTTTCTCACCTACTTTAACCCTGAGAAATAAATCTCCGGCCTCTGCTTTTCCCATACCCGGATGACCCTTTCCTTTGAGCCTGATACTGTTTCCGTCGTCAATTCCTGCCGGTATATGAACTTTTAATGACTGCTCTTTTCCTGTCCTGCCATTACGCAAAGTAATCACCTTGTCACATCCAAACACAGCCTCATCAAATGTTACTTCTATGTCAGCCTCTGTATCATCGCCTCTCATATCATAACCAAACTCCGGCTCCCGACCTCCTGTGCTGTAAAAATGTGTTCCCGAAAATCCACCATGTTCTCCAAAATGTCCGTCCTCATCAAAGCTGCTGCGACCGCCAGCTCCACCACTTTGCCCAAAACCATCGTGGCCACCAAAACCTCCAAAACTTCCATGACCACTAAAGTGACCGTCATTAAACAGGTCTCCAAATATATCTCCAAAAATATCCGATGCATCTCCGGTGAAATGATACTCTCTGTGTGTTCCATAAGGTCCATCATAGGACTCCCCGTCTCCCGGCGAAAATCCTTCTTCAAATGCGGCATGACCAAACTGATCATAAAGTTTCTTCTTTTCAGAATCACTAAGTACATTATAAGCTTCTGTAATTTCCTTAAACTTTTGCTCAGCTGCTGCGTCACCGGGATTCATGT
>ERZ780148.936-NODE-936-length-21938-cov-3.783074_pt1 | contig 21938 bp, 11 predicted proteins | sample MGYA00510984_ERZ780148 | MGnify/ENA primary metagenome ERZ780148 (study PRJEB29588, sample SAMEA2160902) | human gut metagenome | biome: human gut; feature: human-associated habitat; material: faeces | place: Denmark | collected 2008/2010 ...
CGCTTTCCCGGCCAAATCCCCGAGCGCTACGCGCCGCGTTCCGGCTTTGAAAAACGCACTTTCGCGTGCTTCGAGTGGTCGCGGGTTATGACCGTGATCGTTGCCGTAGCCTACGCCGCGATGTGCGCCTATGCGTACTCCGGGCAGTCCGTCGCGCTCGCCGTGCTCGAATGCGTCGCCGCCGCACTCGCCGTCTATGCCCGTAAAATCACGTTCGACGCCTACTCTTCGTCGCTCACGCTCGTGTCCGCGGACGAAGCGATCGGCTTGATTATTTCAGAAAACCCGATGGACGACGCGCCCGCCGACCCCGAGCCGCCCAAACAGCCCGAAACCAGACTTAAAACCTACAACCCCGACGCGGCGAAAAACCTCTCGGACGAAGTCGAGGACTTCTACGACGACAAGGACTAAAATGAAATAAACCGTAAACAAAAACTGCACGTTATTATTTAACCTGTTATTATTTTAAATAGACCGAAAGCCTTAACTGGTACCTCGTCATTCAAAGCGTGGCGGCACGTCACGTGTGGAATCCCCTGCATTAAACAAGTAATTATCCTTATTTTATACATCACAACGCGAATATAACGACCCGCTTAAAGCCCGGCCAGATACTTCCATAGCGCCGTCGGCGCTCACGAACTCCGCGCGGGTCAAGCCCCGATTTCCTTCGCCGCGCGACCGCGGCTTTATGCGTCGCCACGTGTTTTGCTTTATTCGCGGTCGGCACCGTAGACTCGAAACGCAGGCGCAGTTCCGTAAAAGCGACTTATATGGCGGAAGAATTTCACCGCTTTAGTCACCCGATAAAAACGGTTTTCGCGCTTTAAGAAATTCGTCGCGACAAACCTAGCAATATCGTTTGACAAACCCACCCGTTTTGTGCTATAAATATAAGGCTGCCAAAGCGAAAGCGCCTGTATGGAGAGATGGCAGAGCGGTTGAATGCGCACGATTCGAAATCGTGTTACGGCCGAAACCGTACTGGGGTTCGAATCCCCATCTCTCCGCCAAGTGAAACTCGTTTGAACCCTTGAGGTTCAAGCGAGTTTTCCTTTTGTACGATGGGGCTGTTGTTTCCCGTTGTGTTCGGGCAGTCGTTTGTTGCGGTTTTGCCGTTGCTCGCTATGTCGTTAAGGTGCGAAATAAGTTCTTCCGTGTCTTTCCTCTTAATTACCGTCGGGTGATTATCGTCGGTGTTGTAAAAGATTAAAATTTTGTCGTCATACAAAATAACACGGTTTATGAACGAGTTGAAAAACTCGTTTTTTTCTTGCCCGTTTTCATACTTTTTACGGGCAAAATAGGTTAAAAACGCTTTTACTTTGTCCACTTCGAGCGGTTTTATCTGCCGAGCCTTTTCAAGTAAAATTTTGTTCTCTAATTCATCTTTTTGCGTTTCGAGAGAAATCAGTCGTTCTTTGGTGGATTTAGTCACTATGCCTTGTTCTATGGCGGCAAGCAGTGCGTATATCGCTTTTTCTTTGGCTTTCAACTCGTTTTCGAGATTTTCAAGCGTTGCGGTCTTTGTTATCTCCGAATTGAATTTTGAAACGACCTGTTCGGCAACGGTTTGAATTACGTCGGGTTGCAGAACGTATTTAACTGTCGTGCCGAATACCAGATCTTCAAGGTCTTGCTGTCTGTAATTTGCCTTTTTACAACTGTGTTTGTTGCGTTTTCTTCCGAAGCACTTGTAATAGTGATGAAGTTTACCGGTATGGCTTGTTCCCGTTTCGGCGGTCATCAGACTACCGCAAAATCCGCAAAACAATTTTCCGCTTAAAATATATGGCTGTTCGCTCTTGCTATCGCGCGGTTTATGTTTATGCTTGTCCATAATGACGTTGCATTCATAAAAAAGTTCTTCGTCCACGATAGGCGGTATGACGTTAGTGTAAACCGTGCCGTGCGAAGTTACTTTCCCGATGTATTTTTCGTTGCGGATTATCCTTGCAAGACTGTTCATATTGAACGACGAACAGGCTTTCGTCTTAATGCCTTGTCCGTTCAGCCTTGCAATAATTTCTTTCGCCTTTTCGCCGTTTTTGTATCTTGTAAAAATATCTCTGACAATATCCGCTTCGTAACTGTTTATTGTCCATTTTTTGTCCACGATGTCGTAGCCGAATAATCCGTATCCGCCGATGAAGTAACCTTTTTCGTAACTTTCCCGTATTCCGCGTTTTACCTTTTGCGAAAGTTCGGCGGAATAATATTCCGCCATACTTTCCAGCACGCCTTCGATTAAAATTCCGCTTGCGTCTTCCGTTATGTTTTCTTTTGCAGATAGAACACGCACACCGTTTTTCTTTAACTTTGCTTTGTAATTCGCGCTGTCGTAACGGTTACGGGCAAAGCGATCAAGTTGGTAAACAAGAACATAGTCGAAAGTCTTTTTCTTACTGTCGTCGATCATTCTTAAAAATTCCGGTCGTTTGTCCGTAGTCCCCGTGAGCGCACGGTCTATGTATTCGGCTACAACGAGAAGGTCTTGTCTTTTTGCATACTCGTAGCATTCCCGAAGTTGTCCCTCGATAGACTGTTCCGTCTGACTGTGCGAACTGAATCTTGCATATATTACAGTGCGTTTTTTCATTGTTTCCTCCTGCCAAACACCTTGTCAGGCGTCAAATCATCCATATTACCGCCGTTTCTGGCGTAATCGAGTAAAATATTTGCTAAAATTTTAGCGCTTGCCTCTAATCTTTCTTTCGGCAGATTTAATCTGCCTTTTTCTTTGTGTCCCGTTGACAGATTGACCTCAACGGTGTTTTCTTGTATCCGCTTCAACGTTCATACTTATTGCGCGGATACTATGTTCTCTTTCCCGATGGCTGTAATGTGCTCTCACCATTACCGCAAAATCCTCCTTATCTCAGATTTCCGCAAGGCGAGAGTATCTCGTCTTACGGATTATGTTTTGTTTTTGTTTCTTTCTTCTGCGAATTTCGCAAGTTCGCTCTCGAAAAAGTCGTCGTAGCCGTCCTTTAATTTTGCAAAGGCGGTATCGTGTCGGGCTAACAGTTCTTCATAGCCCGCCTGTATAAGTTCTACCTTCGTATAGCCGCACTTTTTCAGAAACTCGTTTATTTCTTCCGCCGTCTTTCTCGGAACGCTCGTTCCCCATATAATGTTTTTGGCTTTGCGTTCTTTCTTGTGCCGTTCTTCGTATCTTTTGTCTTTTTCCTTTCTTGACTTTGCCATCTTTTCATTCCTCCGTGAATATATAATCGTATCTATACGACGATTATATTTTACACGCCTTGTGTGCGTAAGTCAAGTGCTTTTGCGTTAGTCCGCCGATAATTTTAGTAAGAGTAGGGCAATTTCTTCTTGTGGATACGAGCAAATGTTGTTCCTTTCCGAAAAGTCGGTTTCCGACTTGTTTCGAGTTCCGTTTTTGAAATAGATTGCAAAAACCTTATCCTCGTTGGCTTTTCTTCGGGACACTTTTTCCCAAGGTTTATTTACCTTTGAAAACGCAATATTCGGCGTTATTCCTGCGGGATGTCTACCGCACCTATGAAGTTGTAAATGATTTTTATTTTTTGCGTATTGTGAGAAAACTTTTCTTTTTCGCCGATTTCGATTCTGTCCACAAAAGAATAAAGAATTTCTTGCGTTAGTTCTTTAAATTCCGTGTACTTTTTCATCAGAGAAATGAAGTTGGTCAGATTATCGCTTTCCGTTTTCACTTCGCTTAATCGCATTTCGATTTCGGCTATTTTTGTTTTTAAGTTTTTCTGTTCGGTAATGTAACTATCCGCAAAAACATCGTATTGCTCGTCGGTTATCTTCCCGAGTGCCTTATCCTCATACAATTTACGCATAATCATATTCAATTCGACATTTCGCATATTCACTTTTTGCAATGCCGCCTGCGCCAAAGCAGTTATCTTTAATTTTTCTTTTTGCGAACAATCAAGATAATGCTCTATAAACTTTTTTTCGTGACGTTTTACATACGCGCAGATTTTTCTCAAATCGGTAAGGATAATTTCGTCCAATGCGGCGATACGAATTCCGTGTCTCGAACAAGAACTTTTCTTTCTCTTTCTGTAGTTTGCGCACACAAGGTATTCTCGTCCGTCTTTTCTGTTGCTGCAACTGTATACCATTTTCGCGCCGCAATCGGCACAGAACGCCTTGCCTATGTACTTATTTAAGTTTCGCGGTCTATACTTTATTTTTTCTTTTACGCTTCCAACCTTTACTTGCGGTACGACTCTGCGGCTTTTTCGTATTTCCTGCACCAACTCAAAAGTTTCTTTAGAGATAATCGGCTCTTGCGTGTTCTCGAAAATTACCCATTTGTCGCGGTCAAGAAATAGTTGCATTGTCGACTTGTATGACGGCTTGGACGTTTTGAAGTTTACCGTACACCCTGTATAATCGTAACAACCGAGAATGCGATAAATCATCGTGTTGTTCCACACTTCGGGGTAACCGCTTCTCGTTCTCACAGGTAATCCGCATTTCATAGAATGTACAAGCGGCGTATCTACTCCGTCTGCCGTTAATGCTTTTGCTATCTGGCTTGCAACCATTCCCGACAAATACATTTCGTATACGCGTTTTACCGCTTCCGCCGCTTCGGTATCTACAATCCATTTCGTTTTATCGTTCGGATCTTTAATATATCCGTAAGGCGGTACGGCGGTAAGATGTTTTCCCGCCATACCTTTTGCCCGTATTACCGCTTTTACCTTCTTCGACGTATCGCGGGCATACCATTCGTTTATAATATTGCGAAACGGCGTAAACTCATTGTCGTAATCCGAAATGCTGTCTACACCGTCGCTTACCGCTATAAAACGAACTTTTGCATTCGGAAACAATATCTCGGTATAATATCCGACCATTATGTAATTCCTGCCGAATCTCGACATATCCTTGACGATAACCGTTCCGACTTCGCCGTTCTCTATATCCGTCATCATTCGTTGAAAGTCGGGACGATCGAAATTCGTTCCCGAAAAGCCGTCGTCAACATAAAATCTGCAACTTGTAAAACCGTGTTTTCTCGCGTAATCTTCAAGAATTTCCTTTTGATGCGTTATACTGTTTGATTCACCGGTTAATTCGTCGTCGCGGCTTAATCTACAGTATAATGCCGTTACTGTTCTATCACCTCCGTTTACATTTTTCTTTTTATTCAATGCCGTTTGCATATTTAACATCTGTGTTACCTCCGTCAAATTCCAAACAGCAATCAGGACTGTATATTGCTTCGCAAAGATGCCTGTCTATCAGTTCTTGCAGTATTATCAACGGCGTTGCTTTTACTCCGTCTTTTTCCTCCGCCGTTATTTCGTATATCGTTTTTCCGATAACCAAACTCTCTTTGCGTTGCCTTTTTAATTTTTCGTTCCCATTTTCCGATACCTGCGTTTTATTTCGTTGATTCAATTCTCCTTAACTTTATTGTGCGGATACTATGTTCTCTCTCCGGATGGATACTATGTTCTCTCTCCATAGACACAAAAATCCTCCTGTTCGATATTTTAGTTTTTGTTACGTTTTATTGTTGTTTTTCTCTTCCTCGAATTTGCGCAACTCAAAATCAAAGAAATCGTCGTAGCCGTCTATTATCTTGGCAAGGTCGGTATTTATCTCTCCCGCCTGCTCCAACAGCGACTTATATCCTTCTTCAATGAGTCTAACTTTCGTATACCCGTGTTTCTTCAAAAATGCGTCTATTTCTTCCGCCGTTTCTCTCGGTATACTCGTTCCCCATACCACGTTTTTGGCTTTTCTCTCGTTTTTATGCTTTTCTTCGTATCTTTTATCTCTTTCGCTTCTCGGTTTCATTTCTTAACCTTCCGTAAATATATTATCGTATCTATACGACGATTATATTTTACTGTTTTCTGCGCTCAGAGTCAAGCTTTTTTATGTGAACGGAGAGTAAAAGCTGCCTTAAATTTTTCAATTCCACAGATACTCGTTCCCGTGGATTCCTGTTTTAAGTTTGTTGTCTCTTCACATTTTGAAAAGTCGGTTTCCGACTTCTTCCGAACGCCTTTGCCCAAATAGTTTGGACAAAGCTTATCCTGCTTTTGCCGCGGTACCGCTTTCAAAACTATTATCCTGTCAATTTCGCGATATTATCTTTCATTGATTTTTTAACTTGTGTTTGGGGTCATAATTTTACGCTCATTATTTCGTTTCTTTTTCTGTTATCCCTTTAAGTGCAACAGCAGGGAAACTTCTCTCTACTATTATTGGAAAGTTACCGACTGTCTTGCGGGGTGTTTTGCGAAAATTTCTTCAACTCATCTACTTATATTGGAAAGTTTCAATCTTTTTGCGGGGGTGTTTCGCATCGAGTTTTTCGGGGATCTTAAAGAAATTCAAGACATTATTATTGTTTCAAATCGGTCACTTCACACTACAATAATAGCAAAAAACCGCCACGCGGGCGGTTTTCCTTTTAATGTTTTTAATTCTTTATCGGCTGTTTTTCGACTTCCGCAATTTTTGTCATCTGTTCGCGGAACGCCCTTATAGTCTCTTCGGACAGTTTCGGCGAACGATCGTAATTATACAATCCGGTGTTTTCCTGCTCGATGTCGTAAAGCTGCGTATAACAGAAGCCGCACATGCGCGGATTTGCCATAAGCGTTCTCAGGAACGAGAGAACGCGCTCGCGGAATTCGGCTTCGGTTTTGCAAACGGTATCTCCCGTTCCGTCTATAAGTCTGATGCCGCCAAACTCGCTGAGCCAGTACGGCTGACCTGCATAGCGGGACTCTCCCGTTTCGAAGATTTCACCGTCTTTGAAACTGCGATAGTAACCGTCGAATTCGGCGGTATCCTGAAAATACTCGTGCGTATCGTAAAAATCGGTAAGCGTATGAACTCCGCCGCTCGAATCGATACACGGACGAACGCTGTCGAACCGCTTGGTTTCGATATAGAGTTGCTTTGTGAATTCAAGATTCGGTTTTCTGCCGAACAATTCCCAGTAGGTTTCGTTAAGCGGCGCCCACCCTATAAGCGCGGGGTGATTGTAGTCGCGTTCCATCGACTCCATCCACTCGCCGAGGTAGTATTCGAGCGCCCCGTCCACGGTCCAGTCGAAGCCCCAACTCGGGTACTCGCCCCAGACGATATACCCGCGCTTGTCGCACTCGTACAAAAATCTGCGTTCGAACACGCGCTCGTGAAGTCTTGCGCCGTTAAATCCGACGGCTTGCGACAAAACAATATCCTTTGCGAGGTCCTCCGCAGTCGGAGCGGTATAGATTCCGTCCGGGTAGTATCCCTGATCGAGAACGGTGCGCATACAGACGCGCTCGCCGTTAAGAATAAGACCGACGTTATCCCATTCGATTTTGCGCATTCCGAAGTAGGACGAGAACTCGTCGCATCCGCGATCGGACTTAACTTCCACTCGCAAATCATACAGATTCGGTTCATCGATGCTCCACAATCTGAGCTCGTCAAGCGGCAACTGCATGATCACTTCGTTTGTGGTCGTGGTTGCGGTTGCCTTGCCGACTTCCTTGCCGTCGTAACTTGCGGTAAGCGTCACTTTCTTCTTTCCGCGCGCGGAAAACGTAAGTTTCGCGTTGAGCCGCGAATTATCGACGTCGGGATCGAATTTCATCTTCGTGACGTAAACGTCGGGAACACATTCGAGCCATGCGCTTTGCCAGATACCGGTACTGCGGGTATATGTGCAGATCATGGAATTGTAAGTCATCGACTGCTTTCCGCTCGGCTGGCGGGGATTGCGGCTGTCTCCGGAGCAATAAACGAAAATATTCGCTTCACCGTCGGCTATACAGTCCGTAACGTCGAACGCAAAAGGCGTATAACCGCCCGAATGCGAGCCGAGGTATTTCCCGTTGACAATAACGTGAGTCTCGTAAAAAGCCGCCTCGAACCTGAGAATAATCTTTCCGTTCCAGTCCGACGGAATTTTCACAGTTTTCTTGTACATGCAAGCGCCGATAAAGTCGGTGTACTCAATCCCGGACAATTTGCTTTCGGGACAGAACGGAACGTTGATTTCCCTGTCGAATTTACGCGCCGCAAGTTCGTCGAATCTGAACCTTACGCCGTCGTAAAAGTACCTTTCCGTGCCGCTCGCGCCGAAATCGAACGCAAACTCCCATTTTCCGTTAAGACTCAGCCACTTATCTCTTACAAGTTCGGGGCGAGGATATTCGTTTCTCATAGATAGTATTTTCCTTTTTGTTAAAATTCAGGTAATGATTGCCGGCAGGCGACGAACGAAGTTTCGCCCCGCCCGTCGCGCCGACTTTGTTTGAGTAAGTTTTATGCACCCTCTTCGACGTCCGGAATCGTCGGCGTCGAATCGTCGATTGCAATTTCGATGACCGCTCCGTTTCCGTTCATACCCACAACGGTTTCGGAACTCGTCTCAAAGTAGTTTGCGACAGCCGCTTTCACAGTGTCAAGGTTTTCACTATTCGTATACTCGGCGCCGTTTTTGAGTTCGATTGATCCGTCCGATGAAAGAATCGCCTTTACCGTATCGGTTTTGTCGAGAATATAAATTTTGTCTCCCTTTCTCTTGATCGTTACGCTTCCTGTTCCGTTCGACTTGAAAGCGGGATTCGGATCCCAACTGAAATCGTTGTCGAACCCGCCGATAACGATTTCAGCGCCGCTATCGCCGCACTTAAGGAGTATACAATCTCCGGTAAGTTCATTCTCCCACGGGATAAACCGTACCTGCAGACATCCGTCCGCCGTACTTGTGCCGGAATTGAGGAAAATTCCCGCGCCGCCCCATAACACGCTGTCGAAAGAAACAGTCGCCGTAAGCGTAAAGTCGTCGTCAAGCGATTTTGCGAAATAACGCGATCCGTTTACGGTGAATTTACCCGTTTCGGAATCGAGCACGGCAGTGCCGGACGAACCGCCGGAAATTCCGTCGGCAAGCATTCCGTTAAGATCGGGAGCGGTTTGTTCGGCATCGTCGCGAGCTATATTCCACTCGGCAAATCCGTCCGCCGTCGAAATCATACCCGTCCAGAATCCGACCGCCGTTTTGTCGCCGTTTGTCTTAAGATCGTCAAAGTACCCTCGTATTACGGCGTCGCAAGCCATAGTTCCGTCGTTCGCCTCGCCGAATTCCGCTCCGTTTACAAGTCGGATTCCGCTTTCGCTCAGAACCATTTTAAGCGCGTTGCCCTCGTCATAGACGTAGATTGCGTCGCCCGATCTGACGACCGAGAACGTTATGGTTCCTCCCGAGGTTTTAGCGTCGGCGTTCCAGGCAAGCGTATGGGCGAAGCCCTTTACCTGAATTTCGGAACCCGAATCTCCGCATTTTATCCATAACCCCTCAGCCCACGGAACGCCTTTGAGAAGGATCGCACCGTTAGCGGTAGACGCACCGCCGCCGAGTAATAATCCGATCTGTCCCCAACTCGAAGCCGTAAGCGACATCGAAGCCGAAATCTTGTAATCGCCCGTAAGAACGTCGCGATAGTACTGTGCCGCCGTTCCGTTCGATTTCCATCCGTTCGAACCGTTACGAAGGTTTTCCCCTCCGCTCGTTCCCGCGCCGAGCGTGTCGGCAAGGAACTCGGCGGTATCGATAGCCCCGGGCGCCGAATCGTCTAACGCAACGGCGAACTTTCCGCCGCTTCCGTTCATTCCCACTGCGGTTTCGGAGCCTTTTGCAAAATAATTCGCAACTGCCGACTTCACCGCTTCGAGTCCGCCCGCATTAGAGTAAACCGCACCGTTTACGAGTTCGATCGATCCGTCCGAAGAAAGAATCGTCTTGACAACTCCTTCGCTGTCGAGAATATACATTTTATTGCCGATTCTCTTGACGGTAACCGTTCCGCTGCCGCTCGAGGTTTTGTCGTCTCCGTTCCAGACAAGCGAGTTTTTGTATCCGCCGATAACGATCTCGGCGCCGCTGTCGCCGCACTTGAGCACGAGACAGTTGCCCGTAAGGTTGTATTCCCACGAAACAAGTCTGAGGAGCAAGCATCCGTCGGCTGTGGAGGTGCCGGAATTGAGTATCAGTCCGGTCGTTCCCCACGACACGCCGTCGATCGACATGTTTGCCGTTACGGTATAGTCGCCGTCAAGCGTTTCCGCGAAATATTGCGTTCCGTTGACGATCCATTTCCCGTCGTCGTCACGACGCGGATCGATCGCATACTGACCGAGACTTACGCCGTTTGCGGAAGGCGCCCAGGTAATTCTGTCCGGCTCGTTTCCGTCGGGATATACCGCCTCGAATTTATACGAATATTTACCGTACGTAACCGCGTCCGCAATCACTCTGTCCCCGCCGAATCTGCTGCCGACGGCAAAGCCCGCCGCAATCTTTGCGTTCTCGCCGAGTATAAGCGGAGCGCCGCCGTCCGGAACCATTGCGTATCCGTTACCGGTGCAATCTATATGCGCGAGTATTATCGAGTTAAGATAGAAGTCGAACACTCCCTTGTCGTATACCAGAGTAAGTTCGAATTCGTCGTTTTCGATCGCGGGAGCGGTAACGCCGCCGATTTCGCCGACGCGCCACTTCCCGAGCCCGTAAGATATCACGCGTACCGAACTCACGCCCGGTCTCCAGAGAACGGCAAAATATGCTTTGTCCTCATATCCCGCTTCGTCCGTATTGAACGCAAATCCCACTTCGCCGAGTCCAAATTCCTTTACCCTGACTTTGCTCGTTATGGTGAACGAGTTGCTCTCGGGTACGGCAAGCATTGTATTCTGCGGACCGACCCACGTCGTTGTAGACGTGAATTTATACTCGTCGCCGTCGCGTCTTATTCCTCCGCCGTTGACGTCGAAAACGTGCGTTTTCGTATCGTCGATCGCGTCGGTTTCGATTTTGTTTATAACTACCGAACCGACGAATTTTACGTCGAAGTTTCCTCCGTTGTACTGCGCGGGAGTAAGATTGAAATACGTTCTGCCGTCGATCGCTTTGCTTACGCCGCCGACCGTAACGTTTCCGCTTCCGGTAACGACAACGTTGAAGTAAGATACCTTGCTCACGTCGAACGAACGATTGAGTTTAATATGAGCTTCGGTTTCGCCCGTTCCGGAAAGGACAAGTCCGTCCGCAAACGAAACGCTTGCACCGTCGCAACCGACGCGCCCGATCATTTCTTCGTCCGCAAAATCCGCAATCACTCCGTTCTTATAACCAACGTGACGAACGGATTCGTCCGCGGGCGCGAAATAGCCGTTCGCGGGTTCTGTTCTTACTATATACTCGCCTCCGTCAACGAACGAGCCGCCGCTTATCCTGAACGAGTATTTGCCGCCCGACGCGGTCAGACTTCCGTCTTTCGTAGTCGCAATCACGGTTTCGGTTCCGTTGTCCAAGCGGATAATCGTATACGCCGAATGCTCGGTTTCGTTAGCCGCCCACGCAAGGGTGATCGAATCGGCCGTTTCTTCGGTGACGGAAACTCCGGCACTCGCCGCCTGAATCAGCACTTCGATCTGTCCGAGATCGACGCTTCCGTCCGCAACGACAAACGTTCCGCTTTCCTTATAAGTCCTGCCGTCGGCGCGAAGCGTAAGCATGTAATCGTACTCTCCGTGCGGGAGAACGATTGAAACATCTTCCGAATTTACCGCTGCCGAATATACGGTATTGTCGCTTCTGAAAGTAATCGTTCCGTCGATTTCTCCCAACTCGCTTCCGTCGATCCGAGCCGTAACCGTCTCCGATCCGACGACGAAACTATATTCGTATGCTGCGCGGGTTGCGTTCGCTCCGGAGGAAACGACCTCGTTACGAATGAGCATCGGCATATACTCCTTACCTTCGGCAAGGAAAGTCTTAAGGAGCGTTTTTTGCCAAGCAAACCGCTGCGCCGACGTCATACCGCTTGCCCACCTCTCGTTTATACTGCTTCCCGCGGCAAGCTCGTAAGAACTCGGGGTGAGACGCGCGAGACGAACGGCTTTATTTCCGCTGCCCGCGAACAAAGTAAGTTCGTTGCCGATCTTTACCAGCGTAAACACCGCTTCGTTGCAATCGTTCGGATTGACGGGCATAGAGATTTCGACTACGTTGTTGCCGAAATCGCGCGAAAGTTCTGCAACGAGGTTTTTACCGCCGTTCTCCCAGCTAACGACCTGAAAGGAAAGTCTGAGTTCGCCGTCGGTAATTCCCATACCGGCAAAACGATTTATATCGCTCATTTTTACGCTGAACGCAAAGTCGTCCGACGTAACCGAATTCGGCATAAAATTGATAAGTCCGTCCGAACTCATAGCGCCTATCTTTCCGTCGAGCGAATCGTAACGGAACGCAAAATCGTCCGCCGCGGTACCGCTTGCCGAAACGTTCTTGCCGTTTACTCTGCCACTCGAAGAAAGTTCGTACTTCGCGTCGACGAAAGAAACGTTGTCGAACGTTTTGTCGGTTTCGCTTATTTCGCGACCGATCGCATACGAAACGTATCTGCCCGCCGAGAATCTGAAATTGTAAACTCCCGCGAGGATATCGATCGAGAAGTTTCCGTTTTCGTCAACAACGTTTTCGAATTTTCCGCTGTTCTCGATTTCGATTACCACGTCGTCGTAAGTGAGTCCCGAGCCTTCGGGAAGAACGACGTTTCCGGTTACGGTCGTAAGCGACGCAAATTCCGTTACGGACGCGCTGTACGCCTGATCGTAAACAAACTCGAAAGTCGTTGCGTTCAAGGCAAGGTTATACGAGCCGTTAACGACTTTCGTTTCGCCGTTCGCGCCGACAAGCGTAAGCTCTTTTGCGACTTTGCCGCTTTCGGTTGCCGATACGACGATTCTGACGTTCGTTCCCGTCGCGAAACCGTCACCCGCAACGTAATCACCGTCCACGGTCGCTGTATAATCGTCCGTCTCTTTATCGAACGAGAACGCGCCCGGGCTTATTCCGTAAGTTCCGCCTTCGGTGCGGGTAAGATCGAATTCGACGGTGCCGTAATCGTACTGAATCATTCCCAGAGCATTCTCGCCGCCGGCTTTGAAGAACGCGCGGACCTCGCCGTTCATATTCTTCATTATCGCGGCGTTGTTTACCGTTGCTCCGTTCACAAGCATAATTCCCGCTTTGCCGAGATAAATCTTCGGCGTGCCGTACTTGTCGCAGATCGCTATCACGTCGCCCTCGCGCCTGATCGAGAAGGAAATCGTTCCGCCGTTCTGCGTGATGTCGTGTTCGAAACCGTTTACGGAAATTTCGTAATTGTTGAGGTTGTAACCCGCTTCGCTGACTATCGCCATGCAAAGATTATTCTTCTCCCAGTAGCAACTCTTAAACGCAATACTGTTTGCGCCCGAATAAAGCGTAAGTCCGGAAACGGCGGCGTTTTCGCCGAGGAATTTTACGTTCGCGTCGATCTTGTAATTGCCCTTCATCGTTTCGGTGAAGTACATAAACGCGTTGTTTGTAACGTAGTAATTATCCGTCTCGCGATTGTAAAGGACTTCGCCTCTGCCCGTAACGGTACGCCCCTGAAGCGTAACCGCTCCGTACTTCGATTTTACCAGATTAAGCGTTTTTTCAAACTCTCTGTTCGTTACGGTAGAATCGTTCAGTTCGAAGTCTATAAGCGCGTTGTCATACCCCGGCGCGTAAACGTAAATTCTGTATTTCCCGCTCACGTTCACGATTCTGCCGTCGAAATCGTAAGTTCCCGCCTTCGGAAGAGTCGTGAGAATATTACCTACCGGATTCGCTATGCCGTTATAGACGACGAGGTTATTTTCGGTGTCCCATATAACGTAATTCGAACCGATGACGTTCTTGCCCGTTGCCGAATCCGCAACGGGAAGATAGACGTCCGTTTTCGCCTCGTTCGGGATTTCGTCGAACCGCGCGGTTATCGTTACGTCTTTGTCGGGAGTGAACGTATATCCGCTCGCGTATCCCGCAACGAAATCGGCGAACTTATCCTCTCCGTTGAATTCGATTCCCGTGAACAGATATCCCGATTCCGAGTAAACGCCGAGCGTTACGGAGTCACCCTTTCTTACGATCGTCTTGTCCGAGGTAAGCGCGCCGTAAGTACTCTTGCCGGGGACGGAAACCTTATAAACGTAATCTTTTATTATTGCGTCGAGCTCGTCGTCCTTTCCCGTATAGTCGGTAAATTTATACGCCGTAAAGCTCGAACGGTCGTTAGCGAACAGACCCCCGAAAGCCGCCCCGCCAAGCACGTCTGCCGTCTCGCACTGCCAGAACTTGTCGTTGTAAAAATAATAGAACTCGTTTCCGCGTTTTATCATTTTAAGTTTCACGACGTCGGTCGCAAGGTCCTCGGCTACGGTCTCCCGAACGCCGATTTTTTCGAGCGCCTGCATACCGTCGGCGTATCTTGCCGTGCCGAGCGTGAGTTTTTTATTCCCCGCCGAATTTTTGAGAACGTCAAGCGCCGAGAAACTGAATATATTATAGTCGTCGAGGTCTTTTGCCGCTATAAGTCCCATTGCGGGCGTGGTATGAGCTTCCATGGGAATATACTCGGCAGGAGTTATTTCCGCTTCGATCGAAAAATTCGCGACGGGGGAATTTTTGAACCATATGATCTCTGTTCCGCGCTGAGAATGAGAAGCGACGCCGTCGCTTATTTTCCAGTCGTCGGTCGCGCACGGTCCGCCGGTCGCGTTACCCAGAGTTTCGTCGGTGTAATTCGCGCAAAAGCCGTCGGCGGTAAACTTGTAGAGCGTGTCGAAACGCCAGTTTTCGTTATACGTCGGCTCGATGTGTTTGTTTTCGGGCGCGTCCTCGCCGAACACCTGCTGATACGCCGCATATACGCGAACGTCATCGGGATAACCGTTTTCGCCGAGTTCTTCCTTCGTATAATGCATACTTTCCCACGTCAGAAAGAGTTCTGCGGTCATACTCTCGGTGTTTCCGCTGTTCTCCTTTCCGTTGACGACCGCTTTCGCCGCAAACGGAACTTCGCGGAACGAGCGTGCCGTGTGCGAATCGATATCGAAATCGAAGTTACGCATCGGATGCATGGGTCTGTAATCCCACTCGTCGTAAGTCGGCTCGCCCTCTTTGACGATGCGGACCTTGAACGACGAATTCGTGTGGAAATTGTTGCGAAGATACCATCTGATATCGCCGTCGATCGCAGTAAGTCCGAGGTAAAGCCCTTTTTGCGTAAAGGCGCTTTTCACCTTGAGCGTGACGCCGCTTTCGGTATGAATCATTTCGTTCTTATTCTGCCAGACTTCTTCGTCCATCACACCGTCGATCGTCATAAACGCGTCCGTTTCGGGCGTGAACGGCATATTAAACTCGTAATCGTAAGGCTCCGAGGCGGTCTTGTCTTTGTCCGCGCACGCGGCGAGCGCGCCCGCCGTCGTAAACATCGCAAAAGCAAGCGAAAATGCCGCGACAATACTTTTCGTCCGCAATTTTTTACCTGTTTTCTTCATTTTTTCCTCCTTATCTGCCAAGCACGACGATATCCGAAATCCTCAACTCTTCGCCTGTACCGAGCTTATCGTTTTCGGTAAATTCGATCTCTATCTCGGTTACGCAAAGCTCGTCGAAGGTCGCTACTGCCGCCGAACCCGCTTGCAAAATATTCTTGTCCATGGTGTAAGCTTCGACGTTATACGGCAGATCTTTGATCACGCAACTCGTCTCGCTTCCGTTGTGCCATTCGGGCGTTTTTGCGAGACCGAACCTGATCTTCGATACTTTTTTGAACGAATAGGCATAGTTGTACGAATTGTAGATCAGCAATCCTCTGACGTCGTAAGCCTTGTCGAATTTCATCCTGATCGTCGTTTTGTTTCCTTTTGCGCGGAACTCTTTATTTGCGTTCCGAGCCATCGTGACCGCCATTCCGTCGGTAAGGTATTTTGCCGATCCGTCGATTTCGTTCGTTGCGGTGACGGCGGCTTTAGAAGCGATGTTGCGGTATCCGCTCGCTACGGCGGGAAGCGGCTGAAGCGACGACGTGGGTCCGTTGGCAACGGGAATATCGAAACCGAGCGACGGCTCGTACTGCCACGTCATGGACGAGAGCGCGTAAACTCTGCCCATATCGCTTCCTGCAAACGGCGCGGGCCATTCCCAGTGAACTATCCAGTCCTCGCCATCCACGTCGAGAAACTGAACGTGTCCGAGACTGGACATGAAACGGTTGTTTGCGTCCACGCCAAGAATAGTTGCGCCCTGCGATTCTTCCGGCTTTACGAATCCGTCGAACGGGTTGTACGAATAGGCGAATTTCACGTCGTAATCGGTCGGTCCGACGCCGCGCGGACTGTAAGCGAGAATATAAACTTTCTTGCCTTCTTTGTCCTTGGAAATAAGCATTTGCGGAGCTTCGCAGATCGCTCCGTCATAAATATTGTCGTCGCCCTGTTCGTGTCCGTCCTCGTAAGTCGTGTACCTGTCGTAAGAACTCGCGAGGTGACGCGGATACGCGGGGTCGTTGTGCTCGATGCCTTTGTATTTTACGCGGACGAACGACTTGTTGGACGTTCCGTGCGCGTTTACGATATCCGAACGCCAGAACGAATTCGCAATGCATAAAGAAATCGTGGAATAATCGGGCGTAACCATATCCTTCATTTTTACCACCCAGATCGTATTCCCCTCACTGTTCTTGGAGCTCGCGTGCTTTACGAAATAAAGGTAAAAATCGCCGTTGTCGTCAAAGAACGGGTTAAGATCGATCGCCGCGAAATCTTCGTCCTTGCTCGCAAAATTCGCCGAGTTCCTGAATTCGTCGGTGTAAAACAGCTCGTCGCAAGCCGCGTCCATCATTATCGTCGGGTTTATGGCCTGCTTGATCTTACCGTTTTCGTCTCTGATAAATTCACTCGTTTCGGGATCGAAATTCCCGGCGGGATCGTCTTTTATCGATCTGATAAGCCTGAAAGGACCGACGGGCGTATCCGAAGCCGCTATACCAATATAGAATCTGTCGAAATTTGTCGTGGAATCGGAATACGTCGCGCCCTTTTCGCGGCGTTCTTCGTTATTCACCCACGACCACGCCGAGAAAAACATATAGTATTTGTCCGTCTCGGCGTGATAGACGACCTCGGGCGCCCACACGGCGGCGGAAACCCATTCGTCTTCCATAACCTGAAGCGCCATTCCGTTGTCGATCGCGCCGGGACAAAGTTCCCAGTCGTTGAGGTCTTTCGACCTCGTAAGCGCGACGTGCGACCAGTAAGCGAGCTCGCCTACGTTGTTGTTGCGCACGGGCGGCGTCTGCCCGTCCTCCGTGGAAGGACAGGTGTTTGCAACGCCTCCGGCTTCGGACATGTATTGATAAAAATACCCGCCGTACACCGGATCCTGCTCTTTACTTACCCAAATGACGCCGCTGTCGCCGCCCCACAACTGAGTGTTGTTTTTGTACAACAAGCCCGTATCGTAAGAGCTTTCGATATCCATACCGTTCGCGTAAGAGAGCGTAAACGCACCTTTTTCCGCGCAGCCGCAAAGCGCGAACGATAACGCCAAAAGCAGAATAACTGCCGTGATTTTCGGTTTCTTCATCATTTTTACTCCTTATCTTAATTCTTCTTCATAACGAATACGCTCGCGGCGAGCGCAACCGCAACGGGAATGACGCTTTCCGCCGCTTTTCCGCATCCCTTCTTTTCGGGACCGGAATCGTCTCGCTCCGTAATTTCGGCATATCCGATCTTTATCGTAACGTCGTTTTTCACCGAGGTAACGGTGTACGCTCCGTCGGCGTCGGGTAAAATTTCGGTATCTCCGACCGTCACTTTTCCTACTTTGTAGCCCTTCTTGGTGCCAACGGTAAAGACAAGGTCGTCTCCGTCGTAAACAATCTTCTTACCCGTGATTATTCCGACGAATTCATCGTCAAACTCGTAAGTAACGTTGTACTTGCTTCTTTGCCCGAACGCTGCGTACACTACGTTCTTGTCTTTCGGCTGATCGATAACGTATTTGTTTCCGACCACATTGCCGGTTACGTTTTCGCCGTTGACGATCAGTTCTGTCACGGCATACTTCGTCGAAGCGGAATCGCGAGGAATGAGCGTAATTCCGATCTTGCCGTCGGACGTCGGGTTAAACGCTATTTCGCCGTTCTCCGTCCGCTTTGCTGCATATACTTTGCGCTCGTTGATTTCGACGATCTTGCGAGCAAACCTCATTCCGAGTTCGCGGGCGTCAGAGCAGTTGAAGTGACAAATATCCGTTCCGACCGTCGTTCCGTCGCTCCCTTTTGTCGCGATAAGCAAATCCGACGTTTCGACCGTCTCAACTCCGTTGTCCGTCTCGTCGGCGACGCGTTGTTGCATCGCGTTGAATTCCGGTACGGGCGCATAATTCGGTTCCCAAAACGAAGTCGCGATTTTACCGATTACGAAAGGCATTGCGTACACGTTTTCGTCTCCCGTTATAATCGCAAGGTCTTCTCTCATATCCGCAATCAGTGCTTTCAACAGCGGTTCGTATACCGTGTGTAAACCGAGATCGTTTTCACCCTGCATCCATGCAAGTCCCTTGATCTGCGGCGCATAACCGTTTGCTTTCAACTCGCTATATACTTTCTTAAAATCCGAAATAAAGGTTTCGTACAGAACTCCCGTCGTGAGGTTGCTCGTCGAATAATTCTCCGTTTCGGGCGTATATCCTTCCGCCCACATCGAGCGCGGATACCAGTTGCCGAACTGCCACGTCTGACTTGCGGGATCGCTCTCATCAACGTCTCTGAGCGACGTTCCTCCGGCGGCATACTTGAATATAAACGCCTTCCGTCCGTCCGGCTCGTTTTCGTAGCGATCGTTAAGAACTTTCGCCATTCCGTATTCCGGACCTATGCAACCCGCGTTAACGCCAAGCCCGCTCGTAACCGACCTGCGAAACTCCGCGGCGGTAAGTAAACTTTGCGCGGACGGAGCGCCCGTTCTGAATTGCCGTTGGATTTCGCCGCCGTATCCGACGTTACCGAACGTTTCTGTCATGTCGTCGATACCTTTCGACGAGTATCCCGCGGCGTTGGACTGCCCCGCTATAAGATACATGTCGAGCGGTATCGGTTCGGAAGTTTCGGCTTTTGCCGAAGTCATCACGCCTGCCGTCCCGCACACGGCAATCGTCGCCATAAGCGCGGCGGCAAGCATTCTTCTCATTCTTTTCATCGTTTAGACTCCTCCTTGTTTTGACGTTTAATTTAACCTTTTAAGCCGGACGATATCGACACACCCTGCAAAATGTACTTTTGCGCGATAAGATATAAAACTACAAGCGGTATCATCGCTATTACGCACCCCGACATACGAAGAGGCCAGTCCTGAACGTAGGCTTCGGCAAAGAACGCGAGCGAAATCTGTAACGTGTACATTTTCGCGTTCTGCAGGTAAAGCAACGGACCGAGGTAATCGTTATAGCCCGTTATGAAATTCAAAATAAACTGAGAAAACAGCGCGGGCAACGAAATAGGCAGCATTATGTGGAAGAAAATGCCGAGTTCTCCGAGACCGTCGAGGTTTGCCGCTCCCACTTTGTCGTCGGGTATTCCGAGGTAATACTGCCGCAAAAAGAAAACTATCCCGATCGCGCCCAACATTCGCGGAACCATAATCGGCAGGGGCGTGTTTATTCAGCCCATTTTGTCGAACATAAGGAACGACGCGATAAAACCTATACAGTTAGGGAGCGTAAGCGTCGCCATCAGTATGGCGAACATCGGCTTTTTCAGTTTGAAATCGAGTTTCGCAAACGCGGACATCGCGCTTACAAACACGCCGATCGCCGTAGACGGAATATACATCCACATTGTATTGAAAAACGATCGTAACAGCGAATTTCCCGCCACCTTTTTCGTAAACGCTTTTGTGTATCCTTCTAAGGTAAGCCCCATTTTCGGCCACCACGAAAACGCCGCGTTGTTCGCTTCGATATCCGACGTGAGCGAAGTTATGATCACTATGTATATCGGCACGATCACAAACGCCACGCCGAGTATCATAGCCATGAACGAACCGACGCGGAAGTGCTTTTTCTTCCGCCGTTCGGGTTTTGCAACCGGCAACGAGACGATCGATGCGAATTTGTCAGTCATAGCACACCCACCTTTTGCTCAGTCTGAAATTGATACGCGTTACGAGCAGGATGAAGAGCGCGACTATCCAGCTGAGCGCGCACGCCATGCCCATACCCATTGTAGCCGTATAGTCGAACGCCATTCTGTAAACGTAATACACGAGCGTAACCGCGCGATACCCGGGACCCACTCCGTTTGTCGTGATTATCTGCATTACCGTCATTTCCTGAAGCGCGGGAATAAGGTTCATCGTCAGAATATAAAATATAGTGGGCGTAAGCGCGGGAATCGTTACGCGCCAGAACACGCGAAGTTCAGACGCTCCGTCTATTCTCGCGGCTTCCTGCAACGTAGCGTTCACGTTCACGAAGCCCGCTTCGAACAGCACGACGTTAGTGCCCTGTTACCAAAGACTGATAAGCAACACCGCGGGCATAAACCAGTTCTTGTCTGTCATAAAATGAACTTTCGGAAGGTTCATAATCGACAAAACGGTGTTGATCACTCCGTAGTTTTCCTCGTAAATCTACTGCCACATCAACGTTACGGCAACCGTAGAACACACCTGGGGGAGAAAGAACACCACGCGGACGATTTTATTCCCCGGAAGCTTTTTGTTGAGAATATTCGCAAGGAACAACGACAAGCCGAGATTCAGCGGAACGGACAGACAATAATACATCGTGTTTCCGAGGCTTCTCCAAAGCATTTCGGACCGGAGGATTTCGACGTAGTTGCCGAACCCTATGAATTTCGCGAGCGCGAGATTATACGAATGAAGTTCGGTAAACGATATACCGAGCGACAACAGCATCGGCGCAAGCGTAAACGCGAGAAAACCTATAAACGGCGGGCATGCCATCAGCGTCGCTATGACCTCGCTGCGAAGCGAATGTTTTTTGCGGGATCAATTCGGATCGAACGAAAGCCCAGCGCAAGTTGTTTCTTTCATTTTCAGCCTCGTGAAATATGACGGAATCTTTTAAGGTATTCGTTCGTGTCGATTATGGCGGGCGAGTACCACTCCGCGTAAGTCATCAGTCCGTTGCGGACGTCCGCGTTAAGATCTACGCACCACTCCTCGACCCACGCGTGATCGGGCATATACCACCAGTCCCCGGGCCCTTGGAATTCGAGCGCTTCGCTGAAAACCGTAGCATTGTTTGCGGCAACGCCGTTTTTGAACTTGATTTCGGAAATGAGCTCCTTCTGATTCGGGAAAAATCCGAGGTCGGCGCGGACTTTTTGTCCCTCTTTACTTGCCATCCACATCATAAACTGTACGGCCTTCTGTTTCTTCCCGCTCTCCGATCTCATAACCATACTGACCGAATTGCTGTGTCCCGCCGCTTTTCCTTTGGCTTTGATTTCGTCGCAATTCGGATCGGAGGGATCGGTATATTGTTTATACACTACGAGAGGGGCGACGTCCCATTCGAAATTTCTCTTTTTTGCCTGCTCGGAGAGGTCCGACATATAAACCGACGTGTTCGCCAGAAGCGCGAGACTTCCGGAGAAAAAGTAGTTCATGGAAGTGCGCGTCATAAACGTGGACGGGTTCGGCGAAATATTAAGTCCGCTTTCGCCGTCGATATCCGCTTTTTTCCGCGCTCCGAGTTTAAGATACCTGTTGAACGCGTCTCTCGTCGAAGGAAGTTCGGCAAGCGTACCCGCTTCGGCAGCCTCCGTAACGCCGCTCCATATTCCTACATAGTCTCCGCCCGTAACGTTACCGGACGAATCTTTGACGACGTTGTCGTTGTTATGAACGTAATCGCCGTAAATGTCGGGAACGATAATTTCGTCCGTTCCGTTTTCGTTCGCTATGTTCATTTTATCGACGAAGCTTACCGTTTCGCCGACCGAATAAACCTTGCCCGTTCTTCCGGTGAACGCACCTTCTCGACTATGTAGTTCGGA
>ERZ780148.954-NODE-954-length-21502-cov-5.873782_pt1 | contig 21502 bp, 16 predicted proteins | sample MGYA00510984_ERZ780148 | MGnify/ENA primary metagenome ERZ780148 (study PRJEB29588, sample SAMEA2160902) | human gut metagenome | biome: human gut; feature: human-associated habitat; material: faeces | place: Denmark | collected 2008/2010 ...
GGTGAAATTATCGCCAGCAAGCGCCTGAACGACAGCAGGAAAAATGTTATCCATAAAAATTCCCCTCTTTCTTATATCAGCGGGTTAATTCTGTTGAGCGGCAGACTCTGCTTGGAAAGCTCCCAGTTCTGCATTAGTTCGTCCTGGTGGAGTACGCACCATGCAAGGACAAGTTTAAGCTGCTTGTTCGGCAGCGCTCCGCGCATTACAGAGGCGTTGAGAATATCAATTATTGCTTTGTTTCCGGCATACTCAACATGGAAATGCGGCGGGTTATGATCGTCATAGTACATTGTTACCCTTATTCCGTAAAATAAACTTATTTCAGGCATTTCATTCACTCCTTTTCTGGCGGCTCCTTGTTGTCACGCTCTATTGTTTCATCAATAGCCCGGTTTATGAAACTGTTGAGCGTTTCGCCGCGCTCTTCTGCGTGGTTCTTTATCTGAGCTTTTCGCCCCTTAGGCTTTAACGTTACTTCGATACGATCGTAGTTGTTGCGGACGTAGTTGTGTACGGCTTTTTGTTGTGCTTTGCTTACTGGTGACATACGCTTTTACCTCCTCCATTATATATTATTATATCATATATATCTATTCATGTAAATAGACATTTTGCATATATTCACGGGAATATATTTGTACATTTCGCGAATTGATATATTCACAGGAATAGTGTATAATATAATCAAGCTCAAGAGCGAGCGGAACACTGATAAAGCAGAGCAATTCTATTCATTAATCGCAGAATGACAGGAGCAAGCCCGGTAATGCGGCTATGCGGTCACAAGCTCGCCGGCGGAGCATTGAGAGGAGGGAACACCAAAGCCAAGCTATGGCTATTTGCTGCAAATCTCCCCTACATACGCTTTATCAAATTTATCAAGTAAGAAAGGAATAATTTACTATGGAAAAAGAAAATAATATTCGCTGTGGAAGCGACCTTTATGAAAAAATTATAGACGCGGCGTGCAAAGCCTCTCAAATCGGTGATATGGTAGAATGTGTTACCTGGTTGATTGAAATGCAACATAAACTGGATTTATATATACCAGGTTCGCTACACGGAGCAGTCAGCTTATGTAGGACATTACAGCACGATTTGAATGACATTGCGGAAAACAACGCATAACTCAATTACATCATATAGGCGGGAACGGCTGACCGTTCCCGTTCTTTTTGAGTGCGCCATTAGTGCGCCATCGTGGTGAAAGTGCGCCATACGAAACAGAATGGGATAAAACGTAAAATGCCGATATACCGCATAACAGCGCCGCTCATTGAATACTGCAAAAAACTGCAAAACGTCAAAAATCACTTTGGGGTGGTAGAGGCCGCAGGTTCAAATCCTGTCACTCAGACCAAGTGATTGGCTCTGTTATGCGAAACAGAGCCTTTCCTTTTTATCTCCTCTTTTGGGGAGCATCTAAAGACATCTAAAGTGTTATTTGGCGTTTGTCTTTAGTTAAAGGAAATTTTACCCTTTTTGGACGCTTGTTAGGTCAAGCGTCTTTTTTTTCGCCTGTTTCCGTATCGCTGTTATTCTCAACAATCGGTGCAATAAACGTGCCGTGCATATCTGCCGCCAACAAGTGCTTTCTGTCTTTGGAAACGTGCAGATAGATGTTGCTCGTTGTTTCTATATCTGCGTGTCGAAGCCAAGCTTTTACCGCTTCCAAATCCCAGCCCTTGTCAAACAATATGCTTGCTGTGCTGTGTCGAAGGTCGTGGAAACGCATTTCGGGTAAATCGTGCCGCTTCAACGTCCTCTGAAATGTGCGTGTTATGCTGTCGGGACGATACAGCCTGCCATCGGGCTGTGTGAATATGTAGTCCGTTTGCGTGTAGAGTTCTTCATACTCTTTACGGTTTCGTTCCTGCTCTGCCTTTATTGCGATAAGCAATTCCTTGATTTCGGGGAGCAACTCATAGGTTTCGTGGCTACTCTCGGTTTTGGTTGTGTCTTTGTAAACGATAGTCTTGTTTTTGACCACCGTTGACTTGATTTCAAGAGTATTCTGTTCAAAGTCCACAGCGTCCCATTTCAAGCCTAAAACCTCGCTCTTGCGAAGCCCGTATGTTATCGCTACATAAACAAGAGGAAAGATGTCATCATTCTCAATCGCTTTGAGCATATCGTTCGCTTCAGTTGCTGTCATATACACATTTTTCGCCGATTTTGCATTTGTCCTTGCCCTTTTCGGAACAGCAACATTCTGTGCCGGATTGCCGTTAATATACTCAAAGATTACCGCTTCGTTCAGAATTGTTCTGATGAGCGCAGCGTGACCTCGTACCGAGGTTATGTCAAGTCCGCCCTCTTTTCCGTCAAGCCTGCCACCCGTTGATTTATACTGATAGTAGTCAACAAAGTGCCTCGGTTTCAATTCGGAAAGTTTGACATTGAGTTCAGCAAAGTATGGGATAATATGCCGTTCTGCGTAGATTTGATACTTCTCCCAAGTGGATTGCTGTATCTGACCCTGTTTTCGATTGAGCCAATCTTCAACAAAGTCCGTAAAGAGAATATCCGTTGTAACACTAAGGGTTGGTACAATTATACCCTTGTCGATAAGCGCTTTCCGTTCAGCCGCTAATTTCTCTTGCTGTTCGTACTCCATTATCTTCTCGACTAGCATTTTTGAAGCAAGAAGCCTGTTTTTGGATGTCGCGGAAAGGTTGCTACTAATCCATTTGCACACTTTCTTGTCGGGGTTTTCCGATTTTTTATATGGAAACAATATTCCAACTGCTCCATACAGTACCAACTGCCATTTGCCGTTCTTCTCGTGTAAACTGCCTGTCATTTTGTAAAACACCTCCAATTCTTTTAGAATGCTCTCGACAGTTACACTCTTTCGGACAATTCTATTTTATCACATTAAATCGTAAAAGTCAATAGAGTTTTGGAGAAAATCTGCCGATTTCTCGAATAAATTGGTCAAATAATCTTGTTAAATAATGGGCACTGTATTGATAAATCGAATAACCTCTTTTTTGAGGACACGAAATTTCCTACCAATCAGAAATCCCTTAATCTTCTTGTCGTGAATGAGTTCATAGACTTTAGCTTTGCTGATATGAAGCATTTCTGATATGATAACAACATCTAAAACATCAGGATAAGCGTCAAAAATTTCTATATCCACAATCTCACTACCGTTCCTGTAAAGTATGCTTAAACAAAAAATCTTTGTAAAAGGTGCTACATATAGCACCTTGTGGATGTGCGTCCATCATTATAAAATAGGCACTATATGTAGCACATTTCGGTTGAGATTTTCCACTCTGTAATAGGAATAGGGCACTACATATAGCACCAAAAACTCTTGTGTAAACACACTTTAATATTATAAAGGGCGGTTGTGTAATACAGCCGCCCTATTATTATGTTCTGTTAGCTGTTAAAGCAAGCCGCAGGAAATCACGCACCCTGCGCATAGGGCTTTCACCTCTGCCATTCCTATGGACAGCCGTCGCCGGAAGTATCATTATTATTGTATCAGTTCGGAATTCTTATAGCTCGTTCCTTTGTTACTTGGCTTGCGTTAGCCTTTCAGCCGGATTGCTTCATTCACCTTTGCCGACTCTCGCCCTCAAAAGTCCTTCGACTATATTATTTCACGGCGGGTATGTGCAAATTGCGGGAAATTCACAACAGGAAGTCATCGCCCCGAACAGATACAGTATTTTGTGCTTGCTCGTTAAATTGTCAAAGAGCTGTTAGTGTTCGGAAAAGACTTGAAAAGGCTTGTTCCTTAACTAATTTCATTATAACACTGAATTTTACTTATTTCAAAGCAATTTTCCTGCCAAACGCCCCTTATTTTAGCAATATTTCTTCATATCTAATAATGGGTATAACTGCACTGCATTTTATGTATAATTTACATAAAGTGCCATTAAATCTGTTGCACTGCCTGCAATACTGTTCTTTGCACTTGTGACTTATTATAAGTGTCATCAACATATTATTAGGCGGCATTTTTCCTTTTGTAATCGGCTTTTTAGGAAATTGTCGTCAAAATAATATAAGGAGGACTTTGCCAAATGGAAAGTTCAACAAAAGAAGCCCTAAGCAAAAGATTAGTGCAGCTTCGCACGGAAAGAGGCTGGACCCAGAACGACCTCGTAGAGAAAATGTACTTATCGCAGAGGAGTATCAGCAGCGTTGAGAAAGGCAACTGCACACTTTCAAATCTCATCCAGCTTGCGGATCTGTATGAGGTGTCTATCGACTACCTGCTCGGACGTTCCGCAGAGCGGAGGTTTAACACTCTCGGTTTTGACCCTATCACGGTTGACATCATCGAACAGGTGAACCAGTTTTCCACGGCTGAAAAAGAAATACTCTTGAAGCACCTCAAGCTCTCCAATGCCATTAAGTCGGGCGAAACCACTACCGTATAAGAAAGAAAGGACCGTGTAATTTTTCTCTTCCAAAATTTTCTTTCGGTTGATTGGAAAATATAAAAGGTGCGGTAAGACGCCGCACCTTTTATTTGTACATTTTATCGACGCGGCAGTCCGATATTAGCCGCTTGCTTTTTATAAGTCCCCTGAAGACTGCCTTGAGTCAATGCTTGAAGTGACCGCATCCTAAGATACGATATGTATCAGTATTGCGGAAGCGTCCTTTGCGCTAATATGACCATCGATGTTAAAGTCGCCCATCAGTGCATTTGCGCACTTGGTATTCCCGATAATATCATTTAGTATTGCGGAAGCGTCCAGCGCGTTCACCACTCCATCGTTGGTAACGTCGCCGAGCAGGTCGCTGTAATCGCACAGCATTACCACATATTCGCCCTTTGCCGACGCGCCGGGCATCGCCGCATAGCCGTTCTCGTCCACCCTGGAGGTGCCAGCAAACTCAGCCTTGCCGTCCTTGATAAAGTACAGATTAGCGAACTTGCCCACATATTCATTCTTAAACTGAATATTGAGCACTGCCCCAACGTCGTTGCCGCCGGTGGAGAATCTGTAGCCCGCACTTCCGCGCGCGCCCTTTTCTGTCGAGGTTCCCGGAAGCAGATACAGATCTGCGGAAGCGTAATCTGATGTTATCATGCTTCCGTCGACAGTCCACGACTTGTTGGAGTCGAATCTGAAAACTACGGATATCTTCTTGTCCTTTATCTCCTTTAATACTGCGGAGGGTATGGACGTTGAGCCGTTCATGTAGACGTCCGCCCGGCTGTTTTCGTCCATCTTGGAGAGGTCAGAAGATATCTCGTTCCAGCTTCTGGATTCGCCGTTCAGCGCGGGTACAGATTCCCTGTTTCCCGTGCTGCCGGAGCCAGTGTAAGAATGTCCGCCGGAACTGCTGCCGCCAGTGGGCTTCTTCTGGAACTCAACGCTGAATACGCAGTCTGCGGTCAGCGTAAATGTGTACTTGCCGTCTGTGAGTTTAACGTCCTTGCCGTCAAGAGCTGCGGACTTCACCTGATAGCCCTTGTCGGGGGTGACGGTAAGCGTTACCTCCGTGCCTATGGGATACTCGGAAGTCGAAGGGGTGACTGTGCCGTTTGCGCCGCACTTTACAGTGACAGTAGCGCTGCCTGCGGGTATCTCTTCAAACTCAACGCTGAATTCGCAATCGGCGGTCAGCGTGAATGTATACTTGCCGTCGGTGAGGGTGACTTCCTTGCCGTTCAGGGTCGCGGACTTCACGCGGTAGCCAGCGTCCGGGGTAACTGTCAGCGTTACCTCGTCGCCTGCGCCTATTGAAATGATCTGAGTGCCGTCAGCGGGAGTTTCCTTGCTTCTGCCGCCGTCAAGCCTGCCGGTGAATTCTATGGTGCCGTTGGCGGGCTTTGCGATGGTGAGCTGTGCGCAGTCAGTGTAGGTCACATCAAACCTGCTGACCGGTGCGACAACAGTGACCTTGTAGTGGCTGCCGTCGCTGTCAGTGCTGTCTGCTTCAATTTCTGTGCCGTTAAAGGTCACGGTGTCGATAAACTTGTTTTCGGTGGACTTAACGACTATCTCGCATTCAGTGCCAGCCTTATAATGACCCTGCGCAGTTGCTGGCGGAGTAAGTATCGTCACATTATCGCCCGCGCCGGTGATATCCGGAGCAGAAATCGTAAATTCGCCAAGACCTGTGAAATCCTCAAGCGTTGCGGTGATGTCGATATCATCGGAGATATCAGCCAGCTTTATGGAATATACGCCGTTATTGTAGCTGGGCTTAACGCCGTTTATGTCTGCCACGAATTTGTCCGGCGCGGTTATGCTTACCGTGACATCTGTATTGCTCAGAACGTATTTGGGCAGATGATTGGTTTTGTCAAAGGTCTTTTCCTTACCGTCCCTATAGGTGAGCGTTATTGCTTCTATCTCGTCATTTGTAAGGCTCTGGATCAGATCGTTTGATATAGCCACAGTTTTGTACTGCGTCCCTGTGGTTACATCTAAATCAAGGCAGAGCTGCTGGATTGATACTGCGCCTTTTTCTCCAAAGTTGTAATCTCCGGTTGGCAACGGTCCTATGTAAATTCCGTTATCGTCGCCAGCTCCCCATACCTTGATCAATACGTTTTTGAACATGTGGTTTTCTTCCGGAATAATGGTGACATTTATTTTATCGCTTGCCGGGAAAACAAAGTAGTCGCATTCGTCGCCGCTTCTCAGAGGAACATTGGTACCATTGTCTAAAGCGGTTATTTTATAGCATTCTGTAGGCTTCAGACCGCCGTAATTGCCTGAATGGAGAATTCCCATCTTAGAAGCCCTTACCACCTTACCGATGGTCGGCGTAAAGGATATGGAATCCTGCGAGCTGTAGTCGCCCTGATCATCTGCAATGGTGATGGTGGGCGTTATCGGGGAATTGATATTATTGTTGGGGACATCTACGACAAGGTATGACTTGCCATTTTCATTGCTGATAGAGAACTTATAGCCGCTTTCTTCCGCAGGCGAGATACTTAATTTGTCTATGTAGCCGATCCCGGGGAGCTCGACCTTGTATTTCTCTCCGCCGAACAGGGTCTTTCCGCCTGTACCGAAAAATTCATCCTCGATAACTATGTCGGAAAGGTCTCCGGACACTTCAAAAGGCATGGTGACGAGCGTCATTTTCTTGCTGCTGTCGCCGGGGGTCAGTGTGATCAGTCCGAAGTCGCTTCCGTAAGGACTGATTCTTGCATCCAGATAAAATGCGTCACCTCTAACTTCTGTTCCCAGAACATTTTCCACGTTATCAATGTGGGCGATACATATCAGACTGGCCTTTATTGTTGACGCGGGTAAGTCAAGGGTCACGCCTCTGGATATTGTGAGCCTGTTGGTCGCATCAATAACGGTCTTGTCTTTCCAGGTGTCGCCCGCGGTGATCTCGCAGTTGTTCAGAAAGACTGTATTGCCCTGGATCAGAGCCTTATTCACGGCAGAAGAAATAGTGGTAATGTCCGCCGTGCTTATCTTCACGCCGTTGATTTTAAGCTCTTTATCTGAACACAAGCCCTTATTTATGGTAAGCGCTGACTTGTCGTTGTCGCCTTTTATAGTCAGGTTCCCAGCTGAGCTGATAGCGCTGTCTGCCGCGTTGATGGCGCAGCTTCCCACAATGACAACGGTGGCGTCCTCTGCGAAATGTATGCCGTTACTGTTGATCGTCGAGAAGCTGAATCCCTCTTTCAGCACGAGGGTATTTGCTTCGTATCCGTCGCCCTCAATGCCGTACCATTTCCAGGTATCCGCTTCGATTATCGAGTCGTAATTCGTACTTGTAAAGGTGTGCTGAGCGCCGTCACTGCCGGTGTAAGACCAGCCAGTGGTGTTGGGATCGAATCCCATCACATGGGTCGAGTTCGCTGAGAGCGTTAAGGGAATGGAGTTGCCTTTGTTTATTTTCTGCCCGTTCATGGCATAGGTCAGCTCATAGCTGCCCGCCTTGACGTTGTTGCCCGCTTTCAGAACAACATCAAGCGAATTGCTGCCGCCGTCTACAAAATCAGCGGTAAGACCAACATCGCCTAAGTCGCACGTATTTCCGTTCTCGTCTTTTAGTACAAGCTTGTTCTGGAATATCCATTGCTCAAAGGGGAGCATGAGCGGAACGTTGATCGTCACCGAAGAGCCCTTGCTTAACGTAAGCGCGTCATATGTCTTAGTCGCCTCGTCAGCGGCAAGGGTGTTGAACACCTGCCTGCCAAGGTAAAGCTGCCTGTCAGCGCCGCCATTGTAGCCGTAATCGTCGTCAAATAACCCCCAGCTGCCGTTCACCTTTTCGCAGGCAAAATCAACAACATCAGAGTAGTAAGAATAAATCGTACCACTACCCGTAACGCCGCCTAAGCTTACAGAGTAAGCATCTGAGCCATTAAAGGCCATATTCCTATCCATTTCAAGAACGTCTGCGCAAATATTGCTGCTAAATTTGAGAGGATTAGAGTTAGCAGTAATTTTTTTAGCGGTAATGCTTCCATAGAAGTCACAATAGGAATCACGGTCGTCAGACGGGTCAAAATAGGTAAATACATCAACTGTGCCGTTGGGTACATAATACGAGTTATTTGTTGGCAATATAGGAGAACCGGCGTAAATTGTGCCATCTGTGGTCGAGTAAACATTACATTTATCGACACCATTCCAAATTTGAAGAGTGATTTTATTGGAACTTGCAGATTCGTTTATGGCTACAATGGTACAGTTATTTGCTTCGGAAACTTGTATAGTAGGACTATCCTTTTCAGATAGTATTACTATAGCAGCATTATTTGCCTTGGCACTATCATATAACTGTAGTGAAAAAGGCGCAGAAAACAATACTCCGCCTGAAAGCGTCAAATTATCCAATCGCAGAGTATCATTAGTTGCAGACCTATAAAATGCACCGCTAAGCTGGGCTAGATCAGCTTTTTTGCTGCCGTCCAGATTTCCGCCGCTCAAATCAGCGTCGGTTATCAGCTGATTGCAGAACACATAGCCGCCGTCAACCGACTCTTTAACTTTCTGAGAAGTAAGCGCGCTGCTTAACGTCAAACCGTCAACAGACGCAACATTTGTCAGATAAACAACGGAATCGGTCACGGCTGAGAAACGCGGTTTAATGTCATCGTCTCTTAACTCAAACTCGGAGCGTTCAGCGGCGCTGCGCAGAACGCTGCTCGTGAGAGCGAAGGATAACCCCGTCATTTGATCTGGGGTAAGAAACGACTGCATATCAAGAAAACTTTTTTCGACATTAACATTTATTGCAGGAGCAACGCTGTCAAACTGATTTATAGAAACGTAGCTGTTGCTTATTGTACAGCTATCATCCGTGCTGATATAAGCGTTAGGCGCTTCTATGTGACCCTGCGTCATGGTGAAGCCATTGCTGCTGAATAAAACTATTTCGCTGTCCGTGCATATCGCACCGCCCGCATAAGTTATTGTATAATCAACACTGAACAGTTTGCAAAACCAGTTATTTTCGACATCAACAGAGGAAGCCGTTATCTTGCCCGCGCCCCGGATGTCAAGCGGGCAGGACGATTCGATAAAGGAAATAGTAAGCATGTTAAAGTTGACGGTAAGCGACCCGGAGATGTCAATTACCGCAGCCCCGTCGTTCTTTGTCGATTCTATCGAGAAGTAGTCGGAATCAACCTCATAAGTGCCGCTGCCAAAGAAATGGAGCGTCTGTCCGTCCCATGCCCAGCCGTCGCTGCTGAACTGCGGCGTATCTGCCGTAAGTACATATTTTGCGCCTGCCGCGCTTGCCGTTAACGATATCGCGGGCATAAGCGCAAGTATCATGGCGAATGCCAGCAGCAGGCTTATAAGCTTGCTGCAAAGTTGCTTTGAATGTGTCATTTTGCCCTCCTCATTAATATTCCGGTGAAACAGCTTCATTTCAATTTGACATATGAAGTTAATTACTGGAATTGCATGAATATTTTTCACAAGTATTATATCAGATAAATGCATAATTGTCAATAGAAATGGTTATTGTTTCCGTTTGTGACTGTAGTGCTACAATAGATATCGGACAAAGGAATAAAAAGGATTGAGAGATCGGGTGCGTTCAGGCAGATAATGGACCTGAGTTTACAACAAGGTTTGTTCGGGGATTAACGGAAAAACCTACGCTGTTTCAGACTACCGCTTCAAAGCTCTGTATACATCACAAACTTATTAAGCCATATACTCCCCGCCATAACGGAAAGATCGAACGCAGCCACCGCGAAGATCACAACAAGTTCTATTCCTGCCACAGCTTTTCTTTCTGTGGTGACCTTAATCAGCAGTTAAAAAACCATCTCGCTCGGTCTGATAATCGTCCCATGCGTCACCTGGGCCGGCTTTCTCACGTTGAATTTTTTTCTTATTATCGTGTCCAAAATCATTGACAAACTTGCCGCGCTGCGTGGATATTTATTTCATTGCAGCTGCCGACGCGTCCCTTTCTAAATGTATCACATACGAAATAATTCTGATCATTCATTAAAAGTGCGTTTTTTGTGTAAGAACGTACCGGTAAAAACAGGCTGCCACTCTTGACAAAAAAATACTGTTATAGTATAATAACTATAAATCGTTTATCGATATTTACAGGATTTGTTAAGGAGGAATTTTGTTTATGGAAACAGCTCCTTACTTATATGGTGCTATATGTAGCACCTATCAATCAAACACATTGTCCGTCCACAGTTCACATTGCGTCATAACAGTCTGAACTGCATTCTCCATACCCTCTGGTGGGTATCTGTGGCTTTTCAGCAGCTTTTTTATAAGCATACGCATTCTTGCTCTTGCCGAGTCCTTTTTCTGCCAATCTATCGTCTTGTTCTTCCGAAGCGTTTCGGTAAGTTCCTTTGAAATTGCTATAAGTTCGGAGTTTTCATAGAAATCCTTTACAGCCTGCGGCTTTGTAAGAGCGTCGTAAAAAGCAAGTTCGTCGACGGTTAAACCGAGTTCCTGTCCCTCTTTGGCAGCGTTGGCAATATCCTTTGCCATTTTCATGAGTTCCTCGATGACCTGCTCGTTTGTGAGCATTCCATTAAGGTAAGCGTTCATCGTGCGCTGAATAATTTCAGAGAATTTCTCCGACTTTACCACATTCGTGCGGCGGTAAATATGTATTTGCTCCGCAATGAGCTTTTTCAGCAATTCTACGGCAAGGTTTTTCTCTTTCATCTTTGCCACATCTTCAAGGAATTTCGGGTCGAACAGAGAGAATTCCTCTTTCACATCGGAGAAAAGATTGATTACTCCGTCGCTCTTTATGCTGTGCTTCAGCAGTTCGTTGATACGAGCGTTCATTTCGGGGAGGGAGATTTTCTTATCAGTACCTTGATTTGAAAGCCGCATAACAAGCACACGGACAGCTTCAAAGAAAGCCGCTTCAATGCGGAGCTGTTCATCTACCAATGAGGAGCAGAGAGAAAGGGACTGATGTAGCATAAGCGCTTCTTTCAGAAACTCATCTTTATCTCCCTCTCTTGTGGGCGCTATGATAAAGTTTACTGCGCCGCTGATAGTTTTGGCACGGTCAAGGTCGCTGCCTGTATTGAAAGCGTGATAATCGTAACCGTGAAATAGGTCTTGGCAACGTGAGAGCTTTTCAAGGAATTTCGGATATGCGACTTTTCCGACATCTGTATCGCCGTAATTCTTTCTATCACGAACGGTATAGTCGTTCATAGCCTGTTTCAGAGCGGTAGCAATACCTACATAGTCAACGACCAAGCCGCCCTCCTTGTCACGGAATACACGGTTTACTCTTGCGATAGCCTGCATAAGATTATAACCACTCATAGGCTTATAGACATACATAGTCGCCAAGGAGGGAACGTCAAAGCCGGTTAGCCACATGTCAACTACAATAGCGATTTTCAGAGGGCTGTTGTTGTCCTTGAACTTTTGGGCAATCTCATTCTTGTGCGCCTTGTTTCCGATAACATCACGCCATTCTTCGGGGTCTTTGTTGCTTGATGTCATAACAACAGCAACTTTTTCCGTCCAATCGGGGTGAATTACAAGTATTCTGCGGTAGATTTTCATTGCAATCTCCCGTGAATACGCAACAATCATAGCTTTTCCTGTTAGGAGATTTTCTCTGTTGTTTTCGTAGTGGTCGAGAATGTCGGTGACAAGTGTGTTAATGGTAGCGTCATTTCCGAGGATAGCTTCCATTCGGCTCAGCTCATGCTTACTCTGTTCGATAACACCTTGATCAGCTTGTGCAGCCATTAGGTCGTATTCCTTATCGATCGTTCTCAAAGTATTTTCATCGAGCTTGAGTTTTACGACACGGCTTTCATAATAAACAGGGCGTGTCGCGCCGTCCTCTACCGCCTGCGTCATATCATAAATATCAATGTAATCACCGAATACCTCGCGGGTACTTTTGTCTTTGGAAGATATAGGTGTACCTGTAAAGCCTATGTATGTTGCATTTGGCAGATTATTTCTGATGATACGGGCGGTTCCGTATTTCAGTTTACCAGTTTCGGCTTCAACGCTTTCGGCAAGACCATACTGTCCACGGTGAGCTTCGTCAGCCATAACGACAATATTTCTGCGCTCGGAGAGTGCTTCATCAGCTTCCTCAAATTTCTGCATAGTGGTGAAAATTATGCCATTTGCCTTTCGTCCTGCAAGTAATGATTTCAGGTGTTCACGGCTTTCTGCGTGAATGGGATCCTGTCGCAAAAATGACTTGCACTTTGCGAACTGACCGAACAGCTGGTCGTCAAGATCATTTCTGTCCGTCATTACAACGATAGTGGGGCTGTTGAGCGCACTTTGAAGCAAATGAGCATAGAACACCATAGACAGCGATTTTCCGCTGCCCTGCGTATGCCAGAACACGCCGCCCTTACCATCGGTAACAGTAGCTTTTTTCGTGGACTCAATCGCTTTCTTAACTGCAAAATACTGATGATAGCCTGCAAGTATCTTAATTTCTTTCGTGCCGTCATCGGAGAAGCAGATAAAGTTCTTGATAATATCAAGAAGGCGTTCTTTTTGGAATATACCCTCAAAAAACGTGTCAAATTGAGCATACTGTGTGTTTTCGTAGTTTCCGTCCGTTGTTTTCCACTCCATAAATCTATCCTCTCCGGAGGTGATTGTTCCGGCTTTAGACGTAAGTTGGTCAGACATAACGAGGATAGCGTTGTAGATAAACAAAGAGGGAATATCGTACATATAGTTGCGGAGCTGTAAATACGCTTCGGAAGCGTCAGTTTCCTCACGGGAGGGAGATTTCAGTTCAAACACAGCAACAGGAAGACCGTTCAGAAAAATAATAACGTCGGGGCGCTTTTCGGCGTTCTCAACGATAGTCCATTGATTTGCGATGATAAAGGAGTTGTTAGCTGTGTTCTCATAGTCCGCAAGATAAACGATAGTAGAACGCTCCTCGCCTTTTTCTGTATAGCGAACAGGAACGCCGTTCTGGAGATAGTCCATAAATACAGCGTTCTTCTGGACTAGCTCGCCGTTATCAAAATTGCGTAGTTTAAGCAATGCGTCCTGAATAGCGTCATACGGCGCTTTAGGATTAAGGCGGCGTAAACTTTCCTCCAAAACATCATCATAAAGCGGAGATGAAAAGTTTCGGTCTATGTCCGGACCGTATACATAGTCATATCCCATGTTGCTTTGGAATAGGTCTATGATTGCGTTTTCATAGTTGGCTTCGGTGTAGGGCATATTCTATCAGCTCCTTTATATCTCTACGCTTGACATTCTGCAATTATCGTATTTATATGTTTGATGTGGAAATGGTTTTACTGATAAATCATACACACATAAGGTGGGTAGTTCAAGCGGCGGAGTAATATGTTCAAATAGTTTATACGGAGTGTACCAAAACAAGTAGTCGATACCTTTATTATAGAATGCTTCAAGGAAAGCCTTATCTATAAAATGAAAGTGAGGACGACCACTCATTCCGTCACCTTTGCGCATTTGCTTTTTAGTATCAATAACCTGTTCTGATTCAAAATAGGCTGATGATTCATCGAACACGAGGAATATCACTTTATAGCCCGGATGATTTTCTTTGTATAATGGAATGCTGTCAATATGTTTTGAAATAACACGCTGAAAGCATTTCAAGTATAGATTATAATTATGATCTTCATGTGTCGAAAGTTGTGTATCGCCGTTTAGGAATACTCTTGCATTAGGAAATTGATTTAATATACCCGATTGCTCCAGTTCCTTAAACATTTGCCTTTCATGAGCTATTGAGGGATTATACAGCTTGCCTTTTTTACCTTTATGCTCATGATCGTTCACGCGCATAACGTCCATCATGATTTTGTACTCGTCAGAGTAAAAATCAGGCGGAGGGGCTGATTTTCCGGAAGAATCAATCCAATTATCCCAATTGTCTTGATTACATACTTTATCTAAAATGCTCTCCAATTCAGGAGTTGGCGTAGGGAGTAGAGCAATTCTTTGTAATCCCGTTATATAGAATAATTGCAGATGCTCTATAATATCTGCTTCATTCTCACCAAATATCATAAGACACCTCCTAACATAAATGAAAATTTACGCTTGCAAATCGCCTAAATCTTGACCTCTGATACGTCAATCTCTCCATTCATCAGTTTTGGCAGGAGAGTGTCACGGAGAACGGCAAGACGTTGATTCTCATATTGATTATTGATTATTAGTTCAAACATGGGAGTAGTTTGTTCGTTGAAGACATTTATCTCCGTTTGCTGAGGAATGACACAAGGTATAGACAATATGTCTGAGGCACTTATATTAGGCTGCGCACTTCCTTGTCCACGATTGATGATATCTGTGATTATATCGGGCTGTTTGAGGGTGCTATATATGAATGGAACTCTATTAATGGGATTATCGCCAAGAAAAAATTTTCCAACGCGCTGATTAACCAGTATTGTTTTAGTTGCTTTGGGCACCATGGTAAATTTACCGATGGTAGCTCCAGTCATTGCAATTAGAAGGTCACCGCCCGAAACGATAAAGTCTTTTGCGAGTGCTACTTTGTCTTCAGAGACATAAGAGCAGTCTGCCAGACTTAGATAATCCTGATTTATGGAACCAATTTTCACAACGGGAACACCTGAATCTTGCCACCACTTACTTTTGAATGCAAAGCCGGATTTAAGGGCACAGTAATCACCTATACAACCATTTTTAGGTTTATCTTCAATTAATGACGCATATATACAAAGTGCTTGCTGCTCTAAATTACAGTTTATATCATTATTAAGAGCAATTTTCGCATCTATATCAGCTAACAATGAAACAATTTTCCTTTGAACAGCAATGTCATATACATTGACCTCGAATTTCATAATTGCTGCCTTGTCGCCCCTTGGCATTTTAGTTCCCTTTGCAGTAGCAGTAGCATAATCAAAGAAAACATCATCAGCGAGTAGATAATAAAGATAATGCGGGTCTATGTCGGCGTTCGCTCTTAACACAAGAACATCATTTGAGCAACCTCCGTCAAATGTTGCGTACCATATTTTCTTAAAATAAGGACGGATATTTGAAATTAGAACATCATTTGACTTAAATGCTTGAGTTTGATTTACTGTTGGGAGAGATGTAGCCGTTGTTATTCCAGCCTTGTTAGGCAACATATTCTCTGTGGATATGTAAGAGGTTTTCGATAATAAAGCCACATCAATCTTTTCATTTGCAAAGGAACAAATATCGTTCAGTTTACACTTTATACCCAATCGCCCCCAGTTTCTTACGGATTTCTTCTTCCAATTCGTGTGATTTAGCAAACATATCCGACAGCTCGGAAGTGAGCCTTGTCATTTTCTCATCGAAAGGCTCACCATCGTCTTCATGTTCCTCTATTCCGACGTAGCGACCAGGCGTTAAAATATAGTCCTGCTTTGCAATATCATCTGTTGTTACGGCAGCGCAGAACCCCTTTACATCTCCAAGGGTTCCATTCTGGAAACTTTCAAAAGTATCAGCTAGTTTCTGAATATCCTCGTCGGTCAAATCTCTATGCTTGCGGTCAACCATATAGCCCATATTGCGAGCGTCTATGAACAAAGTTTTGCCTTTCTGCTGTTTGTTCTTTGAGATAAACCAAAGTGTAACGGGTATAGTAACGCTGTAAAATAGCTGTGTAGGCATAGCAACAATGCCCTCAACTAAATCAGCTTCAATTATGCGCTTGCGTATTTCTCCCTCGCCGCTGGATTGTGTAGAGAGCGCCCCATTAGCAAGCACCAGACCAATTTTGCCGTTCGGCGCAAGGTGATGTATCATGTGCTGGATCCAAGCATAGTTAGCATTTCCGGCAGGGGGAACGCCGTACTTCCACCTAACATCGTCAATCAGCTTGTCCTGTCCCCAATTTGAAAGGTTAAACGGGGGATTTGCCATTATAAAATCTGCTTTCAGAGATTTGTGTATATCATTAAAGAATGTATCAGCGTGATACGGACCGAAATCCGCGTCAATACCACGGATAGCCATGTTCATCTTTGCCATTTTCCATGTATCAGCGTTGGATTCCTGACCGTAAACAGACACTTCACCGCGGTTATTACTATGAGCCTTTATAAATTTTACCGATTGTACAAACATACCGCCCGAACCGCAGCAAGGGTCGTAAACTCGGCAGTTCTCAAACGGCTTTAGTATGGATACGATAGTTTTTACGATACTTGACGGAGTGTAAAATTCGCCGCCCTTTACACCTTCGTGTGCAGCGAATTGAGCGATACAGTATTCATAGGTGCGACCAAGCAGGTCTTTGCTATCGTCTGTATCGTCCATATTCATATTGTTGGTGAAAATATCAACAACATCGCCTAACACACGCTTGTCCAAATCGGGGTTTGCATAATTCTTCGGAAGAACATTTTTGAGCGATTTATTCTCAGCTTCAATAGCTCTCATAGCGTCATCGATTACCGAGCCGATTTCGGGGGTATGAGCCGCCGCAGAGATTGTACTCCAACGAGCCTGTTCGGGAACATAGAATATGTTATCCATCAGGTAAGCGTCTTTGTCGTCCTCAAAGCCGTCACCCTCAGCGACAAGCTCATTGTATTTACGCTCAAAGGCACTTGAAATGTATCGCAGGAAAATAAGACCTACTATAACCTTTCTGTATTCGGCGGCAGGGATATGTCCCCAAAGTACGCAAGCAGCGTCCCAAATCTGTTTTTCAAAACCGATATTTGCATTGTTCTTGTCGCTCATTATGAAACCTCCCCAAAAGCTCATTTGCAATTTGTGTAAACACACACTATCGCATTTGGACATATTCGCCTAAATTATACCATAAATTAGCCAAAAAATCAAGTTATTTTCACAAAAAGTGAGCTGTAATCGTCAAAAAAATCGTTTAAAGAGCAGTTTTACTTTATGTTTATTCCACAAAAGTAAATAAAAGCCGAGAATTTCCCACCTCTTTATAGCCGGCGTCCTCATAAATCTTCCACTCGTCCCTGTCAATAGCGGAAGCCGGATATGTGTCGCCCTCGTTCCTTGTCCTCATTACATAGTTGAGCTGTTCCACGCTCAAAACAAGGTGAGGCTTGCCGTCATCTACATAATCACCGCTCATCATCTTGTTTATTCGCTCAATGGTTTCCTTGTGGGCTAATTCGGCTAAGCCCTCTTTGATGCGGGTATAAGCGTCTTTTTCGTAAGGTAAGGCACGGGGATAGTACACCACCATATCAGGATAGACATTGACTGTGTAGAGCAGTAAGTTCGGGAGCTGTTTTACCATTGCGGTCATAAACTCGCTGTCACGGTACGGAGCATCAAAGATAAAGTCATAAATATAGAACAGGCTTGAACACATATCAAGTTCAATTTCATCAGATAAAGGTGCACCTTGTTCGGTAAGAGCTTTCATAGCATAGCCCAAGAGATAAGAATGATCGTCGCACATCTGAACAGGTGATAGTCCTTTGCGCAGCATTGCTCCGACAGAGATTATATTTCCGATAAGTGTGGCAATGTGAACGCCGCTTTTTTCACCGTCAAGAATTTGTTCGGCTTCGCTTTCCTCAACATCTGCCGAAATACCGAAAATATCCAGCTTAACCATAGGGCAGTAACGGTATTCATCATCACCGTAGCTGTCGTCCAAAGTAAAAGCTATTCGTCTTTTATCTGTTATCTCTGCATAGAAGTCACAAAACTGATTTATCATTGACCTATCCCCATTCAAAAAGTTGTTCACATAGTATTATATCAGAAATAATACTTTTTTTCAAGGCAATCGTCAAAAACAAAAGCCGCCTCAGAGCGTAAAGCTCCGAAGCGGCATATTAATTTATTAGTTTATTCTTCGTCTGAATTATGCTTGCTTGCTTGACTTTGTGTGGTAATGCGAACGGTATCTGCAAAAACAAGAAGAAGTTTCTCTGCCTGTTTCTGAACATCAGCGGGCAGAACCGATATTATCGAATTAAGTTTTGCATTTTCTTTGTAAGGCATTGTACCATATATCAAGTAATCGGTTGGTACACAGAGGGCAGAAGCAATCCGTCCTAATATCTGGACTTTCATACTCTTACGCCCAGCTTCAATTTCCCATATAAAATCAGCAGATATATCAGCAAGCTCGGCTAACTTTTCACGCGTGTAACCTCGTTCTTCACGAACTTGCCGTATCCGTCTGCCGATTGCTTCATTCGACAAATCCATAGCAACAATCCCCTTATCATCATCTTCTTTAGTATATCAATTTTGTATATTTTTGAAAACCGACAACAGACATACAACTATTATATCAATTGCCATAATTTATTATTGACTTTTGCAGGAGAAAGATTTATAATGAATATGAACATAGAGCCTTAAATCTGTACTTTTCGGATTTACAAGGCAGTTATTACCAAATAAAAAGCAAAAATCCGCCTCAAAGCGGTGACTGCTTCAAGACGGATTTTGATTTTTATTTTTGGGGGAAATCGGTTAGTCTGTTATTTGAAAATCATAGATGAGCAAGTTCGTTTTAAAATAATTTGATAAGGGTTAATCTCCCATCATTTTCTCCTGCGAAATCAAATCCGCACTTTCCGTACAGACTTTGCGCAGGAATATTATCATTCGTCGTGTGGATTTTTACGACCGACTTGCCCATACTCCTCATAAATTTCTCAGCAAACAGCACAGCATAGGCGCCTGCTCCCTTTCGCTGAAAGGACGGTGCGACAGCGAGCATTGAAATCCAGCCTGTTTCATCGCCGCTTTCAATCCCGTTTACTTTCAGGTAGGCGCACGGAACAGCGCCCTTACAGATAAGGAAATGTTTTTCGTCGGGATCGTTCGCCGAAAGAAGGTCGCACCATTCTCTGTACGGAATCGTCCGGCTGTGAAGCGCTTCTGCATTGCTATTGAAAATTGCCGCTATGTATTGCGCGGCGGTTTTACCGTGGGCTTCGGTAACATTAAAAGTTGGAAGCGCCTTTTCAAACATCAGCTGACCATCGTTTATCAGTTTGTTAAAGCCCTGATACGGACGTTCGGTAAATCCTGCCTTTGCCTGAAAATCAAGCGATACTGCATTCTCAGGTTCTACATAGCACCTTAGCGTACCGCACCATTTATCGCACAGGACGTGCTCGGTAAACTCCAGCATTCTCATCGCAATATGCCTGCGGCGGTATTCGGGAACAACGAATAGGTCGCCGTAATACCACAGGCGTTTGTCCTCGCTGTTTTGCAGGCAGAATAATCTTCCCACCACATCGCCAGCCTCGTTCTGTGCGATGACATTGAAGCAGTCTGTTTCTGTCTTTCCGCTGAATGCAAAATGTACGATACCGTCGTACTGTTCGGGGGCGTTCCATTGCGCCTGCGCTATTTTTCGGGCGGTTTCCAGGTCGATAAATTCTCTTACAGAAAAAGAAATCGCTTCGTCCGGAATAGCCTTTTGGTATATTTGCTGACCGTTTTCAGAGCTTATTTTGCTCATACATTCTCCTTAATAACAAAAAAGTGTCCCCATAACGGGAACGCTTGAATTTCACCATTCGATTTACCGTGATATTGAGCACACAAGTGTGAATGATATATTCCCGCTATGGTTTGTGGTTGTTTTCATATCATTCACCTGCCTTTCATATTATACATTAAAAGTTTATCATATTTTATATGATTTGTCAAGTGCTTTTGCACAACAAAAGGCTTGAATCAGGTACGCTTCTCTCCGTTTTTGGTGAGTTCCTGCTCCCTCTGCGCTCTGATGAGGTTATCAATGTAGTTCCCCTCAACGATTTTCTCGTAAGCGTCTATGAGGTCGGACACACGCTTCAGCTTTAGCTGTTCCTCGGAGATTTCGTCCTTGATTGACGAGATATAGATGGGTAAAAGTTTCAGTCGCTTCTCCAAACTTGATATATCGCCCTCGGTGCGTACTCCGTACTTGTCGGCGATTTCCTGCGCCGCCGCAAGTTTAATCTGCGTCATAGCGTCAGGCTTTGAGGTGTTCGCCACAGCTGAAAAGAGATAATGTAACTGCGCTATGTCGGATTTGAGGGTAGGTATTTCCTCGGCAAGGCTCTTGACCTTTTCAGTTTTCTCGTCAATGCTCCGCTTTAATTCGTCTGCCTTATGATAGATTTGCTCCCGTGAGCTGAAACCAAACTCACCGATAGTGGCAAGCTGTTCAGAGAGATAGTTGATGTTAGCGTCGTTCTGAAAAGCATAGATTAGCTTGCCGCTGTCCTTTCTCGGCATAAGTCTGAACTGCTTTATCTCGATTGTCATATCCATAATGGTAACACCACGCTCCTGTTCTTCCCAAGCTGCCCATTCGTTCTGCAATCTGTTCGCCGAGGTGAAACCCTGCTCTTTGAGCGCACCTTTCATAGAAATCTTGACGGACAGACCTCGCTCTACCTTATGTGCTATCGGGATAAAGTCAATGTGTAGGTGCGGGGTAGCTTCATCAAGGTGCATAACAGCGTTGAACACCTTGAGGTTAGGATTACGTTTCTCAAACCCACGCATATAATCGTCCAACATCAACTTGGCTTGCCTAAGTATTCTGATAGTGCTTATGTTGAGCTGTATAACAACAAGCCGCAGTTCACCAAATCAGAAAAGAGAAACAAGAAAGCATTTGAGAATTACAGCGAACTTGACGACCTCGGACGGTGCGGCATAGCTTTCGCTAACATCTGCACCGAACTTATGCCCACAGAGGATCGAGGTGCAATCGGAATGGTTAAGCCGTCCGGTTGGCAGACCGTCAAGTATAACGGTTTGGTTGACGGCAACTACTTGTATAACCGTTGTCATCTCATTGGGTTTCAACTTGCGGGCGAAAACGCAAACGAGAAAAATCTCATCACGGGAACACGTTATCTGAATATTGAGGGTATGCTTTCATTTGAGAACAAGGTTGCTGACTATATTAAGACCAACAAGAAAAACCACGTTCCTCAGTCGTGAGATACCTGTCGTAACACTCCAGTTCTTCAGCAGCCGCTGCAACAGGACGAGGGACTTTTTCGCTTCTCAGCTGCCTTGCGATTTGGGTTATCCCGATACCGTCCTTTGCCAGCTTGAAAATGTAC
>ERZ780148.980-NODE-980-length-21097-cov-4.171372_pt1 | contig 21097 bp, 20 predicted proteins | sample MGYA00510984_ERZ780148 | MGnify/ENA primary metagenome ERZ780148 (study PRJEB29588, sample SAMEA2160902) | human gut metagenome | biome: human gut; feature: human-associated habitat; material: faeces | place: Denmark | collected 2008/2010 ...
TTCCCGTCCGTAAGCGTCTGGCGCATCTGCCGTACGATGGCCTTGCCTACGTGTTCCACGTCTTCGGCCGACATGGCGCCCAGCGCTTCAATGTCTTGTGCTATACGGGCAAGGTCGAAGATTTTGGCATCTTGGGGCTTGCGTTTCAGGGTGTGGACCATAGGGGAGTTACTGTCCCCGATTTTCTTGTGGCGCTGTGTGCGCACTACCAATGCTGTTGACATGTTGATTAATTTTAAATTTAGAATTGTTCATTTCCGAAGTGGACAGCGGTGTCTCCGCGGCGATGGCCTCTGCTCCGTTTCGTTGATACAAAGATAGGACATGGGGCAGGGAAGGATGGAGGTTGGGGGAGGAAGGAGGAGGAGGGGGGAGGATAAGGGAGGTTATTGGGGATTAAGGATTAGGGGTTAGGGATGTGCGGTCATCGCTTACGTTATGTTATGATTTTAGGCACGGATTTCGCGGATTACGCGGAAAAGATAAAGAAAAATCCGTGTTATTCCGCGTAATTCCGCGCCCTGAAAGAGAGCATGACAAGGTTTTTTCGGGCAGTCCGGAGAGTCCGGCTTGATTTTACATAGGCCGTAATTCCACTGTCCCATGGCTGCTGCAATTCGATACAGGGTGGAAACCGTAGGAACTGTAAGTCCTCTTTCTATTCTTGAAATATAACTTTGAGATATGCCTAACATTGTTGCAACCTCTTTTTGAGTATATTCTTTAGTATTATTAAGTCCATATCTTAATGTCATAATAAGTTTTTCTCGGTCATTTAACATATTAAGTTCACTAGCCAAATATTTTGCATCTTGTTTTTTACTAACATTTTCTAAAACTATATCTTCATCGGTTCCTAAAACATCTTCCAAAGCTAAAGTATTCCCTTCAGCATCATAGTTTAAGGTTTCTTCTAAGCTTACTTCAACTTTTTTCTTCTTATTTTTTCTTAAAAACATGAGTATTTCATTCGATATACAACGAGATACATATGTAGCTAGTTTAATATTCTTATCTGCTTTATAAGTGTTAATTCCTTTGATTAACCCAATTGAACCAATAGATACCAAATCCTCTATATCATAACCGGTATTTTCATACTTTTTAGCAAGAAAAACAACTAGACGAAGATTATGTTCTATAAGTTTATCTCGAGCAACTTTATCACCCTCGCTGCTTCTAAGAGCAAGTTCATATTCCTCTTCTTTACTAAGTGGTGGTGGCAAAATATCCGTACTTCCAACAAATAAGCAAGAATCTGCTCTTTTTAAAAACCTCAATATTCTATTTATAATACTTTTTAACATGTTATCTCTCCTCTTATATTCTCATTCAAAATAATATCAATATTATTTTTTAACACTGATTCATCAATTAATCCCAGTAAAACATTAACTTCTTTAGAATTAATATAAACCTTATCAACCTTTACACATTTTAAAATTGCTTCATTATTTATTACTTTATATGGTACATAAAATATTTTATGACTCTTAAAAATAATTTTATTATTGACCATAATTACAGGTAAATTTGTTATAGGATCAATTAAATTATTTCCAGTATCCATATAACCTTTTAAATTATATGTATTATCTTTATCAATAATTATGCAATCATATATTTTTTTTAAATCAACTTTGTACTTTCTCATTGCATATATATATATTCCTAAAATTATTGGAGATATTATAATCATCATAACAATGTTAACTTTATAAGCACTTCCAGTTAACATATATTGACATCCTCCAATAATAATTGTAATTACATAAAAATAAAAAGTATTTTCAACAATGTTTTTATTTCCAAAAGTAAATATAATCATAATTAGACTTAAGATAAATTTAAAAAATAAAAGAACTATATTATTAAGCCGAATAAACAATGTACATATACTAAAGATACCTATAAAAGAACCTATAAGAATCCTTTTTAAAGGAGTATTTCTTTTCAAAAGAATAGATGTTGAAGTTAATATCAGAAAATCATATATAAAATTTATTAAAATTATTAAATCAATATATACTTTCATATCATCACCAATTTAATTTTATATTAAACAATCTAAATATATTGTCAAAACAGCAAAAAAAAAGAAGATAATTTTATCTTCTTGGTCCATGAGGTTCATGAGGTTCATGAGGTTCATCATGAGGTGGAGCAAATGGTGGTTCTCCATTTACTCTTCGAACGTCATCAAACTTGTTATAAAAGCTTTTTGTTCCATAATGTCCATACATATAATCATAGTATTTACGATACTCTTCTTGTTCCTTATCAGGTTGTTTATCAGTTTTGTTAGCATCAGTTTGGCTTTTCTCAGCTGCTCTTTGACTACGTTTATACTCAGCATCTTCTCTATATCGTTGCATTTTTTCTTTTTCTAATTCATCATCTAAACTTTTAGATGCGATTTTCGAATATTCATAAAACGCATAACTATTTTGATTTTCTCTAATATACGCAAGCAAAGCATCTCTCTCTTCTTTTTTAGATAAATCAACAGGAACAACATTACCATCTTTATCATAATCAAAAGTTATATTAATATAATCAAAGATACGATAATTCGCATTGTATGGATTATCTTTATCAAAATCATATTCCAAACCAGATGAAATTTCTGCTTTAGGAACATATCCATAATATATCTCATCTTGTTCTCCAGGTCTTTTTGTCATATACATATAGTTTTTATTTAATTTGCCATCTTTTAATTTAGGTCCAATACAAATTTCCCCAGAGCCATTTGCTTTTGAAGCAAACAATCTAGGTTGATATAGATATATAGGCCTTACAACCATTTTATGATTTTCATCAAAACATCTCAAAGTTCCTTTTAATACAACATCTTTATTAATATCAAATTGAAACTCTTCACGTAAATTTAATTCAAAAACTTTATTCTTATTTTTTAAACCAACAAAAGAAATTCTTTTTTTCTTATCAATCATGTTTGCTAAATTACGTTTTTTTGCTGCCTCTTCTTGATATTCTGGTGAACGCTCTAACTCATCTTGTCTAGCACGTTGTTCATTTTTTGTTTTTTCGTAATGTGCTGCAATAAAATATGGAACATTTTTTAAAACAAATAATCCACCAGCAATTGCTACCATTCCAAGAACTGTTGCAGTAAATGGATCCATATTATCACTTCCTCAACTAAATAATATTATATTTTACATACCAATGTCAATAAATTACAACTGGTTGACATCATTTTCTTTATATTCAATTAAATGATCATCAACATTACTAATCGATTCAAACTTTTTACTTATTTTATCTGTAGTAGTATGAATATCTTTAACTTCATTAGAAACAGAATCAATACTCTTAGAAAGTTTATCCCAACGTTCTTTATATCTTTTAAATTCAATTCCCAATTTATTTAACTCTTCATGAATTACTTTTGTATATTTATCTCTTTCAATATTCTTTAAAATCATACTAATCGTAGATAAAGTGGACATTAATGTTGTTGGACCACAAATCCATACTTTTTTATTGTATGCATAGTTTAAAAGATCAGAATGATATGCATTTATTTCAGCGAAAATAGCTTCAGCCGGTAAAAACATTATAGCTTCATCAGAAGTCACACCATTTATAATATACTTATTAGATATATCATCAATATGTTTTTTTACATCAGCCTTAAATTGTTTAAAAGCAAGTTCTCTTTCTTGTTTAGAATTGCTAGTATTTGTCATCTTTTCATAGTTTTCTAAAGGAAATTTAGAATCTATACATATTGTGCCTAAAGGAGATGGTGCAAAAATAACTGCATCACTTATATATCCATTTGGTAAATGATATTGAATATCATAAACACTTCTTTTTTCTCCAAATATATTAGTCAATATATAATTTAAATTTACTTCTCCAAAAGTACCACGTGTCTTTTTGTCAGTTAAAACACTTTGTAAACTTATTATATCCTTTGATAAATCATCAATGTTTTTTTGAGCTTCATCAATTTTAGAAAGACGTTCAAGAACTGATGTAAACGTTTTATTAGTTTTTTCTAAGTTCTCATCCAACTTTTCATTTACTTTATCATTAATGTGATTAAGCTTATTTTCAACCTTTTCATTCAACTCAGAAAAATCTTTAATCAACTCACGAGCTAAATCATATTTAAAATCTCCCATATTTTTAGTTAAATCATTTTTAAAGTTCGCAAGTTCACCAACTAAATTAACTTCGTTTGTTTTATCCTTCTTAGAAATTATTAAACTAACTATAACAAGAACTATTAAAACAACTAATAAACCAATTATTACATATTCCATAATACACCTCTTAATCTAAATTTAAATATTTATTAACAATTTTACTTATAATAAATGCAAGTCCAATCATTATAACTATTTTAAGTAAATATTCTGGATGAGTTAAACATTCTATTAGAGTTGTTCCAATATAACCCCAAAAATAAACCATAAATACTTTTCCTATCATCATACTTATCATATATTTTTTTCTACTCATGTTGGATAACCCTGCCGCTATATTTACAGCAAATGCAGGTGTAAAAGGAATAGCAACAAGCATAGCAAGAGATGAAGTACTCATATTGTCAACATACTTCATAAGCTTATCGAGTTTGCCCTTTTCTTTCTTATTTAAAAATTTATCAACAAACCATTTTCTAAATCCGCTTCTAATGAAAGTAAAAGATAAAAGACATCCTAAAAGAGTAAATATCCAACTTATAAAAAAGCCAAAAAATGAACCAAATGCATAAAAAACTAAAGTTACGAATACACATAACGGCAAAACAGGAAGAATTGACTCAACTGTTATAAGTAAACAGCTTATCAATGCTCCCCATATACCTAAATTGGATAAAAATACTTCAATCCATGAATCTAAGTTAGTTAATATTTCGTTTACACTCATCAAAACTATATCCATTTTAATCACACATCCATTATATAATAAAACAACACTTAAATCAATTGAGTTACATCATAACCTTTAAGTTCTAAAACACTCACTACTTCCTTACTTTTAATACCATGTTTACATTTAAAAAAATATCTTTTATGCTTGCTTAAATACTTTTCCGGTTCATAGATTAGCTTTTGATAAGGAATATATTCTATATCCAAATCAATAAGTATTCCATCTCCCTTATAATCATTTAATCTTAATCTTTTCATAGTATATTATATGTTTAAGAGCTTACTTATGCTATAATTATTGTAAGCATTTGGAGGTTATTTATGTATAAATTTGGAAACATATTGATTGGAAAAAATGAATCAAATGAAGCAACTTTACTTTTAAGCAAAGCAAATAGACATGGGCTTATTACTGGTGCAAGTGGAAGTGGTAAAACAATTACTTTAAAAGTTTTAGCAGAAGGTTTTTCAGAAGCTGGAGTTCCGGTATTTTTAAGTGATGTTAAAGGTGATTTGGCTGGAACTATAAAAGAAGGAATAATTAATGATAATATAAAATCAAGAATTAACACTTTAAATATTGAAGACTTTAAAACTCAAAAATTTCCAGTTGCATTTTTAGACGTATATGGAAAAAACGGATGTAATATTCGAACTACAATTAAAGATATCGGTTCAAAACTTTTATCAAAAATGCTTAATTTAACGGATACTCAAGGAGGTGTTTTAGCTATAGCTTTTAAAATAGCTAAAGATGAAGAATTAGACTTAATAGATTTAAATGATTTAAAAGCAATATTAACCTATATTGGTGAAAAAAGAAAAGAATATTCACTTACATATGGAAATGTTACTTTGCAAAGTATTGGTTCAATTCAAAGAAATATTTTATCTCTTCAAGAAGAAGGCGGGGATTTTTTCTTTGGTCTTCCTGCTTTTAATATAAAAGATCTGATTCACTTTGATGTTAACACTGGTTTTGGAAATATTAACATATTTGATGCTCAAACATTATTTCAAAAGCCAACTTTATATGCAACAATCATGCTATGGATATTAACTACAATTTATAATGAATTTCCAGAAATCGGAGATACTGAAAAACCAAAACTTGTTTTATTTTTTGACGAATCTCATCTAATATTTAATGAAATGCCAGAATACTTAACAAAACAAATAATTCAAATAGTTAAACTTATTCGTTCAAAAGGTGTAGGAATTTATTTCATTAGTCAAAGCCCAAGCGATATACCAACAGAAATCTTATCTCAACTTGGAAATAGAATACAACACGTCTTAAGGAGTTATACTCCAACTGATGAAAAAGCAATTAAAGCTGCTTCTGATTCATTTAGAAAAAATCCAAACTTTAACACTGCTGAAGTTATAAGCACATTAAAAACCGGAGAAGCTCTTATATCTCTTCAAAATGAAGATGGAGAACCAACTATAGTCGATAAATACATTATAGTACCACCTCAAAGTATGATAGGAACAATCACTGATATAGAAAGAGATAACTACATTAAATCAACTTGGTTGTATGGAAAGTATGAAGAAAAACTTAACCTCACTTCAACAAAAGACATATTAAATGAAAAATTAAAGAAAGAAAAAGAAGAACCATTAAAAAAAACTAGAGCAAAAGCAAAAAAATCAACAATGGAAAAAGCAACAGAAAGAGTTATTACTAACACAGCTTCATCATTTGGAAGAAAACTTGGTAACTCATTATTTAAAAATTTATTCAAATAAAAGACATTATAAAAGAGCCAAACGGCTCTTTTTACATTAACAAAATAAAAATAGCGAGATATTATATCTTGCTATTCTTCAAAAAAATCATCAAAGAATGCATCATCTGAAACATCACTATCAGGTATTACTTTTGCCGAAGTATCTACAGTTATTGATGGCTCTTCTTTCTTTTGGTCCTTAACTTCATTATTATCCATTTTTGTTACTTTTGTTGGATCAATAATTCCCGTTAATTGTTTATTTTCATTCATTAATTCATCAAATGATTTAACAGGTTCTGAAGCCATCGGTTTTATATCTTTAGTTTCATCATCCAAATGAATTTCTTCAACCGAGTTAACTACAGAAACATCTTCACTCTTTTCAGTTGTTGGTTTATTTGAGTTTTCAAACGGATTTGAAATAACTTCTTCTTTCTTTTCAAATGGATTTTGAACAGGTGCTGCAAATGGATTAAACATTTCCTTATTATCATTAATTGAAGGAGTGTTTCCTCCTATAGAGTTTTCTTGTTTTTCTTGAGCTTCAAGTTCTGCTAGTTTAGCATCTATTCGCTTAACCATTTCATCAACATCAAATGTTGGAAGCTTTGGCTTAACAGGCTCCTCCGTTTTCAATTCAGCTGGTTTTGTTGCTGTAGTAGCTGCTTTTGCTTTTTCTTCTTCAGCTTTTTTAGCATTTCTTGCAGCCATAAACTCTTCAAATGTCGGAATTTTTGGAGCATCTCCTCCACCAAACGGATTTCCAAAAGGGTTATTAAAAGCACCACTTTTACCATCATCTTTAATATTTTTTCTCTTTTTAACGAATTCTTTTACATCAAATAATTTTATTTCTTTTATTTCTCTAGTTGGAAACTCAGCTTTACCAAATTCCGAATCTCCCCAGTCAGTATCAAATCCTTGTTTTAGTTTAGTTCTAAAAGGATTCATACGATTTCTTAAAATTATAACTTCATTCATTTTTAACTTTTGTAAATCAGATACGGTAACTAATGGTTGTGAAGCCGTTTTATCATCTTTTTTAGATTTAACTTCTCCACATAACTTAGAAATTTCTTCTAATGCAGCCAATTCAGTTGTTAAAAGATACATCAAATTACCACAGTTAGAACGAATAGTTTCCGCATCTTCTTTTCCATAAACTTCATTTAATTGAGCAAAGTTTTGAATAATAAATGTAAATCTTATTGCTCTAGAACGAGCAGCAGTAACCATTGTTGTAACATCTTTCAAAGGTGGCATATTAGCAAATTCATCCAATATAAAATTTGTTCTATAAGGAAGTTTTCCACCATTTGCTTGAGCAACATCAATTAAAGTTTCATAACATTGTTTTATAAAAATTGTTGCTAAAGCATGATAAGTTGTTTTTTCATCATGTATAATCATAAATACTGCTGTCTTCTCTTGACCAATATCTCGCATATTAAAATCTGAATAAGCAAGCATTTCCGATAATTGTTCACGAGAAGCAAAAAGACGAATCTTTTGACGGAATACAGAAAGAATACCACCTCTTGTGTCCGTTGGAGAATTAATCGTGTTACTTGCAAATACATATGGACTTGATGATTCACCTTTTAAAGTAAAATACTCTTTAATATATGTCGAATTACCAGGAAGTTTTTCTTCACCGATCGTTGTCATATAACTTATGGAATTTAAGTTTACCTCTTCTTCTTTTGCATCTTCAAGCAATCCTAATGCACAACCAGAAAAATAGTCTGATGCACTTTTCTCCCAGAATGGGTCTTGTGCTTTTTTATCCTGTAAAATATTTAAAGCAACGTCATCAACTAACTCAACAGCTTTATCAATATTTCCGGCTTTATATAGCTTATAAGGTAAAGTTAACGGATTCCAAGCATTACCTCTTGTTGGATCACGGAAATTAAGTACAACGATTTTATATCCACGCGCCTTTAATAACTCAGCATGATTTTTATAAATCTCACCTTTTGGGTCAGTTATAACCATTGATTCCCCATGTTTACACAAACTATAAATCAAAGGGTCAACTACTGCTGTTGTTTTACCTGAACCTGTAACTCCGATTACTAATGTATGGTTTTCACTGTCATCTACCCACATTCTTTTACCATTATTTATAAACACAACTCCACCAGCAGATGCAGTAACGTCTTTTACACCTACCTCAAATATTTTATAGGCTTTTTTCATTTCTTTTTCTTTACACCAACGTGAATACCCTTTTTCTTCTTTTTCTCCAAAACTAAGTCCAAATCCTTTTCCTCTTTCAAAAATGGATGATGAAACACTGAAAAATATTGTAGCCAAAACAATAAAAAATACTAGTAATGTCCCAATAATATATTTTGAAGTAAAACCCTCTATTGGATTTAATCCATAGAATTCACCATCATTAAGCAATGTAAATACATTCAATACCGCAATTGAACTAAAGTAAAGTAAAAAAATACAAAAAACACTAAAAATAACCATATCTTTTGGTGATACTTTAAATTTCATATTTAACCCTACCTTCTCTATAAATCATTATAATATATATAACATAATTTTTCTATATTATTTATTCGCGTTTACAATTTTTATTATTCCCACTATAACAAATATAGCAGCAAAAAAACATAATGTAGCAGCAATAATAATATAAATACTTCTTATCACCTTATTTTGTTTGGTTTCTTGATAAATCTTACTGCTTGTTGTCACAGTTGTTTTAGTTTCGTTATTTTGTGTGGTTCCTAATGCAGCAGTTGTTGTAGCCTGAGTACTAATAACTTGAGTAGTTGTTGTCGTTGTTTTATCATCGTTTTGAATTATTATTTGGCTATTGCCTTTATTAACTATGTCAATATATATATTATAACCATCATTTGTTTTTAAAATACTTGATTCTCCGTCCACATCATTTTGATCAAAAGTAACTTTTACTCTACTGATATCACTTCCATCATATAGATTATAACTATAAGCATAATTATTTTCTTTTTTTAACGTAACAGAATATTCATTTTCAGATTTATCCGTATAATAAACATAAATATTTTCAATAGAAGCTGAATTAACATCAGCAGCAAATTTAACAAAAAACTCTACTTTTTTATTTTCAGCAAAACAAAAAGTTGGAAAACTAAATAAACATATTATAAAAATTATCAATTTTTTCTTCATATGAACTCCTATTTTGTATATCTAGCATAATATACTGTATTTTCTGGTTTAAAACTATAAGTACTCATCTTAACCTTTTGACCTTTACCGGCAAGATGAATGTATTGATTATTACCTGCATATAGCAAGGCATGACCCGTATTATTAGGTCGACGCATAACTACAATATCACCTGGCAATAAATCGGCTTTATCTATCTCAGTTAATCCATTTGAACCAAGCTGACTTGCAAGTGCATCAGTACTTTGATTAAAAGTATTTCCACTTGCAGTCCATATAACCCAAGATACAAAACCAGAGCAATCAAGGCCACCATTTATCCCGCCAAGACCGGCAGAAGCTGGTTTACTTCCCCATACATAATCAACAACACCAATCACTGAATAAGCTGCCATTATCGCATTTTTTTGAAAGTTGTTTAAACTACTCCAACTTGGAATATTCGTTTTTAAATATTCTATTTGAGCCTCAGTAATTTGAATATTCATATTAGAAACAGCAGAAGGGCTAACATAACTTCCATTACTTGCTGGTCCAGGTTTAACATAACTAGAAGAGGAAGTACCTGAAGAACTTGAACTATTTGTTGACCCATTATCCGTCAAATTCACAAATCCTCCTAATTCTGGAGACAATACAACAACAAGAATAACAAAGAAAATTAAAACAGGAGTTGCTATCATCAATATTTTAGAAATTAAAGCTTTTTCAGTCTTCTTAACAGTTTTTTTTGTTTCTTTAACTGTTTTTGCTCCAGATTCAACAGCACCAGCAACATCACCATTCATTGCATTTCCAGCGGTATCCATAAGAGCATTTGCCGTATCAGCAATATTTAGTTCATCTAAACCCTCAGTAACAGCATTTACTCCCGGAACTTTATCAAGTCCATCAGAAACAACTCCAATTAATTTATCACTCGCCCTATTATTTGTTATTTGTTGATCATATTTTAGTGACTGTCCACCAGAGAAGTAGGCAGCTGCTCCTCTACCAACTGCTTTTAAAGTCTTTTTAGTTGCCGAATCTTCTACTTGTCCATCTTCACTTATTTGTTTACCTGTTAAATCTACTTTAGCGTTATTGCTGTTTTCTTTATCTTGAGGAATTCCTTGAACGATTTCATCTAATTTGCTATCGCTCTTTTTATCACTAGGAAAAGGAATGACATTATCTTCTAACTCATTTATCTTTGGGCTAACTACATTTTCAACATTAGGTTTAAGCGCGTTAGACCCTTCTATATTTCCAATATTATTAAGATTAAATTTTGGATTCATAATATCATTCCTTTCCAATTTAAATATCTACATTATTAATATCTAAATAAATTTTATAATTCATTATTCCATCTTCGCGTATCAAATATTCATGATTACTAGAATCTTTTATATAAATTACTCTATATTTTGATTTTTCAGTTACTTTATATGATGAAACACTTGCAGTTTTAAAACCATCAGTAACATCATTCATAATATTTTTTTTGAAATAATCATATGATGGATACACTTTCTTTTTATAATAATCAGCTAAATGTTCATAAGCTATCTCTGGATTATAAAATGTTAAATTTACAAAATCAGAAAAATACTTTTTAGCTACAAGTTCATCTGTTGGACTTACCGGAATTAATTCATTAATTTTTTTGTTTTCATAAAAACTTTTTTGTTTTAATTTTCCCCTTGGAGTAGTAATATTAGCAATTATTAAAATTATTAGAACTATTATTTCAATAGAAATAACAATTTTAAACAAAATATCTATCAATCTATCACTTTTGTTCATATTGTCCCTCCACAAATATTTCTCCACTATATGGAGTTATTTGGTATGTGTTATTATTCTCATCAAGATCCATAATCAAATAATAATCTTTTAACACATTATAAACATCTTCTGAAAGATCTACTAAATTTCCTTTTAAATAATATCTTTTTGTTGATTTTCCAGTTATTTGTTCCAACATTTTTGTTACTCTAAAAGAAGGCATTGAAGTATCAAAATCTTTTACCTTAGATATTACATTACTAAAGGTTAGTTCATGTTCCTTAACGTAATCATCATTTAATAAAGTTAAAACACTTTTTGAATCTTCTATTCCTACATACGAAACATACATATTTGCTGAATTAGCTAAAGTATAAAATTTTGAATAATTACTAACCTCTATAATTTTTTCGTTTACATATTTTACTCGACTATAAAGTAATGCAATAGCTGTATACAAAACCAAGATTATCAAAACATACATAATATTTTTATGATTCAGCAAATCTTTCATACTTTATCCCCTTTCTAATTACATCCATTTTGAACATATGATAAAACTTTTTCAGGATTTTCATAACGGTCATTACAATATTTTCTACCTGGAGCTTCATATTTCATACAAACAGCATCACCAAGTTCATTTGCCGTACCCACACCATTTCGAAGTTTTTCATCTAATGAGGAGTAAGACGATCCAAGTTCATGAATCATAAATAAAACCTGGCCTTCAAGGGTTGTATAATCATAAGGTCTAAAACTCTTTAGATTCAAATATCTTCCTGTATATCCCCATTGACAAATACCACCGTGACTTCCATTATCAGCAGCTGGATTAAATGAACTTTCAGCTTGAATATTTCCAAGTAAAGCTGCAATTCCAGCATCACTATAACCAGAATTTTTTAAAGTTAAACAAACTGATTGTTTGTTTTCACTACCAGCAGTAAATTTACCTGAAGATGAAACAGGTCTTGGAGAAAGTTGATTTACATAGCTAAGAGGATCAACTCTTGTTGAGCTATCAGTAAATATTTCAAAGTGTAAATGTTTACCAGTTGATCGACCTTCATTGCCCATATAAGCTATTATATCTCCTTGTTTTACCGTTTGACCATTTGTAACTAAAATAGTTTTAATATGACCATAACCGGAATACATTCCATTATCATGTTGTATTTTTATATATTTTCCATATCCACTTATACTTTCAGTTGCCATTACTACAGTACCATCTCTTGTAGCAATAATTGGAAGATCCCTATCACCACCGCTTGTACGATATGCTTCAATAGTAGGTGCAATATCCAAACCTTGATGGTTTGTACTAGCTCCAGCAGTAGGAGAAGAACGAACCCCAAAATAACTCGTAATTTTAGTAGGAATCGGTTCACTAGAATAATATGTATCACTTCCAATTGGCCACCACCAACCAGTATTATCGGAATCATATGCTCCTTCACCATATTCAATACCTACTCCAGAATAAGCAACTTTAATACCATAATTGTTTAATATCCAAATAATATCTTTTATTATGGTTCTTCTAGATTTTATTATTTCTTCTTCATATTGATCATACAAACCAGCTTTTTCTAAAGAATTATCACATAAATCTTTCGTCATACAATCAACTTTAGCAGGTTTTAAAACCTTATCCTCAAAATATTCTTGTAAATGACTTTTTCCATCAAAATATGAGTTATAACTTAAGAAGTCAAAATATTTATTTGTATCAAGTTTAGGAAGTTCCCCACTATCCATATATCCATAAACTGTTCCAGCTGGATAATTTCCACTCATATCCATGCATTGTTGATAATATTCATCAACAGGAATATGTCCAAGGATTGAAAGTGAAGTGAAATATTTTGCTATAAAATGATCATGTTGTAATTTACTTATATAATATTTATAAAAACCAAGGCTATTAACAGTTTTATCAACACATTTAGAAACTTTTCCACCGATAAGGCCACTACTAGGAATATCCTCTAAGTTTCCACTGTCACATATTTTACTAGTAGTTCCATCAGCATTTCTAACAATCCTTGGACTACCATATACACCATAACATCTTGTTGTATAAGAGAATAAATTAGATACCAACAGTTTCAAAGTATCCTTTTCTTCACTATAGTAATTAGCATATTCCTCAGATATTTTGCTATAATCAACATCCGGATCTATCTCAACATCATCCATTTCTGATTCATCAATCTTATATGGACTTCCACTACTTCCCCACATATTTTTATACTCAGTACCATCATCAGTAAACATACCTGGATTCATATTTATAAACACTGTTTCAAGAATAATATTATCAACATAACTATCTTGAGCAATTATACCTTTTTCCGCATATTTAGCTAGTAATTTATAAAGTTTAGTATAAAATTTTCTTTGCTTTTTTACAATCTCATCAATACATTTTTCATTTTCTTTACAACCACTAGTCCAATAATTACCCTTTTCTTCAAAATATTTATCAAAATCAAAATCACTATAGTTAAAAGATGCTGAATAAACATCATTATTTATTAATACAACTGAAAAAAGTGTTATTGCAAAAAAAGCAACAACATATTTACTTTTTTTGAATAACATATTTATTATGTCTAACACTTTTTCCATTATATCACCGCCTAATACTATAGACCTCCGCCTGAACCAAAGGAATCTAGTTCATCTTGAGTTAGAATTACATTAATACGCATTCTTCTAGATCCACACACAAACAAAGCCTCACCTTGAGTATATGTCTTAATGCTCTCCTTTTCATTATCATTTAAATCTATCAATTTTGAAAGATCATCAACTGCTTGTTTTTTCAATCCCATTATCAAATAATAAGATGCATTATCAAAAATAGCTTTACCATGACTTATAATTTTTTCGGAAGCAAAGTCAGTTGGTTGTTGAGTAATAATTATAGTACCAGTATTGTATTTTCTAGCACGTCTTTGCATTTGAGCTAAGTATTCAGCACCTAATTCATTATCACCTGATAATAAAATATGAGCTTCATCAACCATCATAACTGTATTTTTGTTTTTATCCAAACATAAACCCCAAGCATACTTCAATATGTTAAAGAATAATGCATTACGAATATTAACGTCTCCATTCATAACTTCTTTTATATTAAACACAATGAAATCTTCATTTGCATTTATTGTTGTATGACCATTAAAATAATATCTTAATTCATTAATAAATGGTCTTACTTTTATTTCAAGTCTTTCCATTATATCTCGTTCTCGAGTTGCTTCCGGCATAGAAAGTAATCTTCCTTTTATAGTTGCATAAACATCATCAAATGTTGGATACTTATCAGGAGTAAAATACGCGAAATTAGTATCAAAGTCTATTCCAAAACGTTTATATGTATCTTGAACAACTTCTGAAAACATTGCAAGTACGTCTTCTTCAATACTTGGACTATAGTATTTCATAAATGCTTTTAAAGATTGTAATGTACGAGTAAGTACAGTATATCCAAGTCCTTGTTCCAATTCTTCTCTATCAGAATCAACAACCACTTCAAGGGGATTAATTAAACCAAAGTTTCCACCTTTTCCTAAATCGACAAATGATCCTCCACAAGCTTCAGTTATAGTTTTCAATTCACCCTCAGGATCAATACAAACTATTTGATATCCATTTCTAATGTGATTTCTTAAAAGCAATTTACCAGCAGTAGATTTACCACTACCACTTGTTCCAAGAATAATCATATTAGCATTGTTACGATTAAACTCTTTTCTAATTTGATATAAAAATTGATTAAATAAAACAACTCCACCAGAAAAATCTATACCAAATAAAGTTGATTTACCAGGATCCTTGATTGAATCAAATACAAAAGGATACATTGCTGCAACAGTTGGTGCTGGTACAGGTATACCAATTCTACTTTCAACATCTTGTTTAGGAAATATTGGAATCATAGACTTTAAAACTTTTTCTTGTTCAAACATCATCGGAATAGCACGCATTCCTAAAGATGTTAAGAAGTTTTTTATTTGCATTTTTTTTGAATCAAGTTCATCTTGTGTATCTGCCATAATCATGATATGCATTTGAAAATCAAATATCTTTGATTGAGTAGCAGCAAGCATTGAAACAAAATTTTCCATTGACTCATAATCTAGACGAATTCTTTCCTTTAAAGTATGATCATTTTCTCTTTGATATGCTTCTTTTAATTCAGCAATTTCCTTGTTTATAGTTTTTTGCATTGTTGATAGTTCAATTGGAATATGTTTGACACATAATTTAACTCCAGGAATAGAAGTAACATTGCTTAACCAACCTGGACCAATTGCTTTTGGATACTCTAAAGCAGTTAAAATAGTCGCATATTTATCACTTATCATGAATTCATTAATTTTAAAATTCAATCCTTTTGGAGAAATTTCACTTTTCATCGTTAATTTAGACACTTGCCATCACCGTCCCATATTCTACTCTTTTTGAATCATTAAAGAAACTATCCAACAATACTCTTACATCATCATCAGTTAATTGTCTTGAATTAAGTCCTGCAGTTGCAAGTCCCGAAATAATATTATGAATACGTTTTTGAATACGCTCCATATTTTTTGGACTATCTTTGAATAACAAGTAGAATTCAGTATCAACTGCATTTATTTCAGGGCCAATAAATTTTTCACACTTTTGAATATCTTCAAGAATCATTTTTCTTATTTGTTGACTTTGAGCATCATTATACATAATTTCAAGCTCAGACCTATATAGATTTATATCAACCGGTCTATCACAACAAACAAGCCAAAACTCATAATCCAACGTGTTATAAAAATTTCTTAATGCAGCTATTGTTCGATCTTGAATAGATTGCTCGGATATAAATATGTTTTTAGGTTCTATCCTAACACCCACGACCAACTGAGTTCCTTCTCCAATTTTTCCTTCTACCTCAATCATGCCATTTTTTATATCTTTAATAGGTAACCAATCTTCAGTATATTTACTTTGTTCTATTTTTATTTTCTTCGCCATTTATCATACACCAACCTCTCCAAAAATACGTTCTTCTATTTGATAAAAAATGATATACATTTGATGCAAGTGTCCACACATTACGATGATTAGGAACAGGAAGCACCAAAGCTGTACTTATTAGTAAAGGAGTTAATACCATAAATACATCATTTATTGTTGATGCTTGAAAAGAAAGCATCAATATAACAGTCAATCCGGCTCCAACTGAAAAGATAATCAAATCTATTGGAGCAAAAAGTCCAAATATTAACATAGATCTTTTTGAATTGGCCGGAATCAAATAAGTATTTTTCATAAATGAATCCCTCTATTCTTTTGTGAAAGTTCAATTAAACTTTCAAGTTCTTTTATTTTTTTTGCAGCTATCTTATAGTTAGCAAAGAATGCTCTTAAATCTTCTTCAAAGTTAGAGTTTACATCTAATCCTAAAGTATCAAAATATTGATATTTTCTACCAGACGTAATATCCAACTTTACCTTATGAAGTATTTTTTTTGAATATAAATTCTTTTCAAAAGATTTTAAGAATAAGGCATATTCCCTACTTAAATAATACAATTTAATTTCATTTTGCAATCTTTGAGAACGTTCAAAATCATGAATGTTTTCCATTATACAATTGCCTAAACTATCTTTTTTAGCCTTTTCCAGCGTTTCAAAAACTGGTGCATCAGTTGCTATAATAGTTTCATATCCATCAATTATTGACTCACAAATTTCCTTTTGTTGTTCTAATATAGAATTTTGCATTTTCTAGTCACCCTATTTCTTATCTTTTTTCTTATCTTCTTCTTGTTTCTTGAATAATGCATCTGCCGCCTTAGCATCATCGACTATCTTATGAATATCTTTCATTGTATCCATAGCTTTTAAGAATTGTGTATAGTCCTTGGCTTCAGCAGCATTATTTGCCTTAGCTACAAGTTCACTAACACTGCTAACGCCAACTTTTTCATATATTTTTTCATTAATAGCTCTCATAGTTCTAGAATCAATATTAGCATTTCTAATATCTTTATCCAATTGTTTATAACTAGAAGCAAGTACCTCAACTTGATTAGCATTTTTAGAAAGATAAGTTGTTTTTGCTTGATTTATAAGTTCAGTATATTTTTCGTTAATTCTTTTAATATCATCGTTTATTTGTTCAGCAGTTCTACCTGCTAATCTACCTTTTTCATAAGTCTTCTTTAATGCTTCAGTTTTAGCCTTAATAATGCTGTCTGTTACCTTGTCAAATCCAGACTTAACATAATTTTCTAATGAAGACAAACTGCCAGATATTTTATTTAAATTTTCTACCTCACGACTAGAGAATGTTTGATTTTTTCCAGATAGTTCATCAACAAAATTATTTAGTCCACCACCTACATTGCCAAAGAAAGCTTTTTTCTTATTAAACCATTCTCCACCGTTATTTTTAATATGATCTAATAGCATAGAATCTTCGGCATTTGTTCTTCCATCGTCACGATTATCTCTGTAGGTTTGTCTAACAGCAGTTCTAAAGTCTCTGTTAAATGCATTTTCTTCTGAAGTATGAGCATCAGCTATTGCAGAATATCCAGTATCTTTTAAACCTTTAAGTGTACTAGAACTGTTTTTTAATCCCGATCTAGCACCAGTTATTAAACCACGAGGTGCAGCCGTTAAAGCAGTTAATGCGCTAAATGTTTTATGGGAATTTTCAAGTCTATTTCCATCTTTGTCAAATTGAGCTTGTCTATATCGTTGAGCAAAATTTCCGAAAGCTCCTAATGCAGCACCAGTTACAGCCGACATTCCTTTCATTGCATATTCATTAGATTCAATTCTTCCCTTAACACCAGGTTTAAAATTAAGTCCTTTGAATAATCCACCACCATTATCAAATAATGATTTAAATAATTCAGGTGCTTCTTTAGCAAATTTAAGAAGGCCAAGTATTAATACGACCATCGTTATTGCTTTAACTAAGAAATCTCCTTTTACACCAGTCATCGAATCCTTGAATATTATTTCTACAAACTCCGGAACCAGTGTACATAATTTTACTATAAAGAAAATAATTGCTAATCTAACAAAAAGTTCTACGTAAGTTTTTATTAGTTCGCCTTTCCATGTTTCAAAAGACTTTTTCATTTTAGGTATAGCATTAAACATAACCGGTATTGGTGAAATAATTTCTAAAACACCAAGTTTAACTGCACGCGTACCTAAGTCAATTGCATAGCTTATAAAGAACCAAGCAACTAAGATTCCACAACCAGTACATAATATCCACATATATTCTGATCCATCGGAATCTCCTAAAGTATTAATTAAGTCATTATTGTTTGTAATATCGTTACGTCCAGCAAAAGCAAGTCCAGAGTTTTGCATTTTCGTATTCCATTTATCAAGTGCTTCAGCCCATAATTGGCAAGTATCGTGGCTTGCTTCTCCTCCAGCTTCGCAATCCGCCACAGCTTGGTCTATCCCCTTAAACTCACCAGTTGTTTCAAAGAAGGAGTCATATCCAGCACCTTGTGGATGATAAAAAGCCATTAAAACAACCATTCCAATCGAGTCGCCATAAGCAGTTTCATCAGTATTACTCGAAGTTGGTGCAGTTCCTAAAACTAAAGCTCCAATGGTATTGTTTTTTATGACATGTAATTGAAAAACCGTCATATATTTAAACACAACAGGTAAAACCACTACTAAAGCAATTGAAATAACAAAATCTTTAAGTAATCCAGTTGTTTTTTTCGTTCCATCCCCATCAGGATTAATAAGTAGTAAAATTAGTTCATAAGCAAAAATAAAAAGCATTACAACCGACAAAACTAAGTACATTTTTTTAGTAAACATTTCATATAAAGCAGCTCCAGCTGTTCCACCACCAAATAAATCAAGTTCGCTTACAGCTAAAAATATACGATAACTCATACTTACTAGTGTATAAGCAACAGCGTCAAACATACCAACAAAAATACTACCAAGCGTACGAGTTATGAATCCAGCTCCTAGCATTTAAATCACTCCTGTCATTAAAATTATAAAGAGAATATAAAATTGACTATAATTTTCTATATTAATTATAAAGTAATATAATTAAAGTTGCAATAAATTAATAAAAAAATTGGTAAATAATACCAATTTTTTACATATAATAATCCAATAATGACTATTTAGATAAAGCAGCAACTAATTCAGCTTTTTTCATTGAAGTATATCCTTCAATACTTTGTTCTTTAGCCATTTCTTTTAATTCAGCTACAGTTAATTTAGATAAATCAGTTTTTTCTTCAGATTTAACTTCTTTTACTTCTTTAGTTGTAGCTTTTTTAGTTTCAGTTTTAACTGTTTTACCAGCTAAAGCATCTTTAGCAATATTAACATATGAAGTGAATAATGCTGGATTATCGATAGCAACTTCACTTAACATCTTTCTATTGATTTCAATACCTGCTTTTGATAAACCATTAATGAATTTAGAATAACTAATATCATTCATACGGCATGCAGCATTGATTCTTGTAATCCATAATTTTCTGAAGTTTCTCTTATTTTGTTTTCTATCTCTATAAGCATAAGCTCCACTATGGAATGTTTGTTCTTGTGCAGTTTTGAATAATCTATGTTTAGATCCAAAATATCCTTTTGCACTTTTTAATACTTTTCTACGTCTGTTTTTAGCAACAGATCCACCTTTAACTCTTGTCATTATTTCCACCTACTAGATGACATTTTTTAATCTGTCAGCTATTCCTTTCGCTAATTGTCCTTTATTTCTTCTTTGTCTAACAGCTTTAGAAGTATCTTTAGCTGTTTTATGGTTTCCATTACTCTTCTTATAAGTAATTAAGCCACTTTTATGTTTTTTCAATATTTTACTAGTTGCTTTATGTGTTTTTTGTTTTGCCATAATTTCCTCCTACATTTCTTTCTTTGGGGCTAACATCATAGTCATATTACGACCTTCAAGTTTTGGTTCACTTTCAATTTCACTAATGTCTTTAAGTGATTCATAAAAACGCATCATTACTTCTCTACCGATTTCAGTATGAGCCATTTCGCGTCCTCTAAATCTAATAGACACTTTGATCTTATGACCTTTTTCAAGATACTTTTGAGCGCTTTTCTTTCTTGTTTCAAAGTCTCCAACATCAATATTAGGTGATAAACGATACTCTTTAGTTTCTTTAGCACCTTCTTTTTGTTTCTTTAAAGCATCTTTTGCCTTTTTATTTTTTTCATACTTGAATTTGTTATAATCCATTATTTTAGCAACTGGACGAGCATTCCCAGGATTCATCAAAACAAGATCTAAACCTGCAAAATTTGCAATTGTTAAAGCATCAGCAAGTTTTTTAGTTCCCATTTGTTCTCCATTTGGTCCAATTACCATAAGTTCTGGAACTTTAATTCTTTCATTGATAAGTAAATCATCATTCTTTTTGTTCATGTTTGCTATGATAAGCACCTCCAAATTCAAATTAAAAA
>ERZ780148.988-NODE-988-length-20956-cov-4.000909_pt1 | contig 20956 bp, 12 predicted proteins | sample MGYA00510984_ERZ780148 | MGnify/ENA primary metagenome ERZ780148 (study PRJEB29588, sample SAMEA2160902) | human gut metagenome | biome: human gut; feature: human-associated habitat; material: faeces | place: Denmark | collected 2008/2010 ...
CGGCGGGTCAGCAGCGTATCGGAGAAATCGGTAAAAGTCACAAGGTCTGCTAAGCGGTCTTGAGCCGTGAGCGGGGATTCCTGCATCACGTAAGTGACATTTGTCCCGCCCAACAGTTGTAAATCTCCTCGCATGATCAAGGCATCGAGCGGCCCCTTGACAGTCGAGTTGAGGTTGACAAGCAGCTTGCCGTACACCATGCTTTCCTTATTGCGTTTCACATTCAGCAGTTGCATGTCGTGGGCTGTCAGTTTCAAGTTTGCCGTCATTCGGGAAAGATTGTGAATGTCGATCGTTCCGTCGACTACGAACGGATTGATCCCCGATGCATAGATGTTGTATTTGTCGAAACTGATCAGATTATTCTTGATCTTGATATCCTGCTTGTCGAAACGGAAGGAAGAACCGACTGCCGTGACATATACCGCCGAGCTGTCCATCCGCACATACCCGTTGACGGCAGGGGCCGAGGTGGTTCCGGTTATCGCCAGTTCCCCTTGCAAGGCTCCCGTCAGTTTGGCCATCTTGTCCGGAATGAACGGGTTTACCATCTCCAATGGCAAGGCGGTGATGTTCATATTTCCGTCCAGATAATCCGTTTTTCCCATTTTGTAATAGGCATTGATCGCCGCAACCTCGTTACGGTCGCGGAAAAGGTGCATGTCGACCTGATGCTCCTTGTCGCTAAGTGGCAGGTAAACAGTGTTGAACATCAGTTCACCTACCCGTCCCCCTTCATAGAACAGGCTGTCGATATGAGCGTCCGCCACAACCATGAAGCTGCTGTCCGAAGGGGCATACTGCAAGTCGGCGCTAAGCATCCCTCGCATGGAAGGGAGGTCCGGGAATCCCTTCGTGATCGCATCTAGGTCTATCTGGCTTAGCTCGGCATGGATTTCTTCCATTCCTTCTTCTCCGGCAAGCGAGTGAATCCAGAGCGAAGCATTGTTTTCACCGGTCAGCCGGACATCGGCGGCAATATCCTTTATGTTGCGGTACAGGATATAATTATCGGTATTCAATTTAAATGTACGGAAAGCCAGTATCGGGTCTTCCGGGAAAAGATGCAGGCGCAATCCCTCTTTTTCCTTGTCGACACGAGCCCCTAACCGGATACCGGTTTTACCTTGGCCGTCGGTATATTCCAGTTTGGCATCGACAAAAGTGTTGCGGAGCTTTCCCAGCAAGCTGGCGGTGAAAGGTTGTTGTTTCCTGTATTTTGTCTTGATGACTTTCGTGTCGTACAACAAGCCGAGCGAATCCTGCCGGACAATGAGGCAGATCGTGTCGATCCGTGTTGTGTCCTGCATCAGGTTGAAGAGATCGGCATCGAGGAAGAAACCCTCTTCCGGTGAAGTGTTGGCTTCGATATTCAGGTTGTCGAAGGTAATATAATATTGTTGCAGGATGTTGTAGATCGGATTATCCTTACCGGCTGTGATTTTCAGGTCCATATCCGGGAGGAGCGGACGGAAAGATGGAATGTCGATCATCGAATCGCGTTCTAGCTGTTGGGTGAGACCTTCGTTTATTTTCGTGAACTTATCGGTCATCGTCTCGATATCTGCATTTCCGGTCAGGACGATTCCAAAGTCTCCGGCGTGGAAAGAGACGCGGGTAGTGTCTTTATCGCTGTGAGCGTGTAAAGTCAATGTTTTCGGGTGGAACTTACCGGTCGGATTTATCAGTTCCCAGTTACCGAGGGTAACGTCCACTTGGTTATTCTTTCCCATGTCTGTTTCCGCCTCTGCGAAAAGCTGAAAGGAGGTCGCCAGCGAATCGTTCATAAAGTGCATGCCGTATAGGTCCAGGTTTTGCACGTCGGCGATTAGCATCGCATTCACTTTCTTCTTGTGGAGGGTTGCATTGAGCGACATATCCATCTTCGCAAGCGGATAATGGCTGAGCAGGTCGAATTTCAACAAGTTCTTTTCCAGCGAACCGTCTAACCTTATGTCGGATACGGCGTATGCCCCATACTCGATATTCGTAATCTTCCCCTCTAATTTAGCCCAAGTGGAAACGTGGAACGGATCATACCCTTTCCCCTCAGCACGGAACGAGGCGGCCAGGTGGTAAAGGGAATCTTTGGGTAAGAAATTGGTTGGTTTCAGGCTGTCGATCTTCAGGTCAGCCAAGTAAGACGCTTGTACGGGGTTATAACGTGCAGTCAGTCCGACCTTGCCTTCGCCTTGCGTGAGCAAAAGGTCGGCGCGGTACTCTTGGTTTTGCAAAGTCGCTTCCCCTTTCAGTTTCATTACCGGAAGGTTATAGCGTGACCGTTCGGATTCCGGTAGCATGCTGAGCACAAAGTCAAGATTCCCGGTTTGGGCATTCAGCTGAAACTTACCCGAACGGCGGATACTGTCTGCCACGGCTCTCATTTCTCCTGTGATATTCAGATTGAAAATGCCAGGCAGTTCGCCTTTCAGCTGGCGCAGCCGTAAAGCAGCCAGGTTCCCTTCTATTCCGGCTGTCAGGCTGATTTCTTTTTGGGGATAGGCTTGTTTGAACTCCTTGGGGAGAGGACCGGCAAAGATAAATACATCTTCTTTTCCTACCGAGGCTGTCAGCAGGCTATGGAGCGTACCGCTCGGTGTATTGTCGAACGTATTCCAGGGAACGGTTGCCAGCAGGCGGATCTCTGAGTAAGGTGTTTTCAACAGAAGCCCCGGAACCTGTATCGTCGTGCTGTCACTGCTGATGTCTCCGGTCAGTGAACTGAGCGTCAAACCCGAGCGGTCATTAGCAGAAAATTTTTTGATCCGTGCACTGATGTCCCTGCCTCCGTACAAAAGCGAATCGATCCGGATATTCACATCGTTCAAGGCTATATGTGCCGGATCGAAACCCGGCGCCGGGTCACTATAGCTACCGTCGTAGCTCAGGGAAGAGCCGGACAGCAGAAACTGGGATGCACTGTAGCGTGCCGATCCGAGGTCGACTATCCCGTCGGTTAATCCAGCCTTGTCGATATAAGTCGAAAGACGCAGCGAGTCGCCCGGTATCTGCATGGCAAACGCTACCCGATCCAGGTCGATTTGATCCAGCATCAATTTCCAGTTGACCGCCGTCGATGTCGTATCCTTGTTTGTTGTCGTGTCGTTCATCAGGAGAGTGATGGCTGTGTCCGAAAGGTCGATTTTGTTCAGCCGGGCGATCTCTTTTCCGAGGTCTATACGATCTGCTTTAGCATAGAGCTTTCCTAAAGTACCTTTGATCTCCATTCCCTCGATCAGGTTGCCAGTATTGGCTTTCACGCCGCGCAGGTCGATCGCATCCACCAAGACTTCTTTTTTCAGCAGTGGCAGCGGACGGATGTTGACTTGGAAACTTTCGAGTGACAATAACGTGTCGGGAGGAGTTATGACTTTCACGTCCCGGATCGTCAGATTCAGCGGGAAGGAAAGACGTATCTGCCCGATCCCGATATTCATACCGGTTGTTTCACTGGCATATTCGGTGGCTAGCCGCACAGCGAAATTCTGGAAGGGAGGTATATATAAAAGAATTGAAATCAAGATGACCAATACCATCGGTATCAGGCATATGATCCCTATTCGCTTCATCCAACGTCTCATTTGTTCTTATTGTGTGTTTTCGTTATAATCATAACGGTTAAAGGACCTGTTTTGTTTGACATTCCATTAACAAAAATAGGGAATAAATTAAAAATAAAGAAGTAATATCGATAAAACGGTAATAATAACTGCTTAGAGCCGTTAAATTAAGGCTGAACATAAAAAGATTAAACGATGATTGGAATATCGGACCTGGAATACCTTTGTGCGGAAGTACGGCAAATAGCCCGTAAAGCCGGTGCATTTCTGCGTGATGAACGGCAAAAGTTCGATCGGGAGCGGGTGGAGGAAAAGAGTGCACACAATTATGTCTCGTATGTGGATAAAGAATCCGAACGGCGTCTGGTCGAACAACTTTCGACATTGCTTCCCGAAGCAGGGTTTATTGCCGAAGAGGGTTCGGGAAGCCTGACGGACGAGGAGTATTGTTGGGTGATCGATCCGCTCGACGGAACCTCCAACTATATCCATGATATGGCTCCTTACAGTGTCAGTATTGCCTTGCGGGATAGGGAAGAACTGTTGTTGGGTGTTGTATATGAGGTCTGTCGCAATGAATGTTTTTATGCTTGGAAAGGAAGTAAGGCTTATCTGGACGGTAAAGAAATACGGGTAACGGATGTGGCTGTTTTGGATAAGGCTTTTGTTGCGCTTGGTTTCCCCTATGATTCCGACCACTATCGTCCGGTCGCCCAAAAGCTGGTGGACCGTTTGTATGGTTATGCCGGGGGGACGAGGCTGTTGGGATCTGCTGCGGCCGAGCTCTGTTACGTCGCCTGTGGGCGATTCGATGCTCGGATAGAAGGACATCTCGGCCCGTGGGATGTTGCGGCAGGCGGCTTGATCCTGATGCAGGCGGGTGGCAGGCTGTCAGACTTTGCCGGTGGCGACACTTGGCCTTCTGCCGAGCAGGTGATGGCGAGTAACGGGGTGATACATGATAAGATCCTCCGCTTGTTGTAGTATTGTTTTTATCAATGCCGTTATTTCTTTTTCCAGTCCTTTTTGAGGGCTTTCTTTCGGATTAGGATGATTGGGATAAATATGATAGCTATCCAAAAGAGGCTGATCAACATAAGAGTTAGAGATGAAAGGTTCTCTGGCATCAATGCTTTGTCGGCCTGTTTATCGGGTATTGCTTCGGAATGTATCTTTTGGGCGGATAGATGAAAAAAGTCCTATCTATTTTTAGGTATGAATGTAAAGGGCAGAATGATTTATTTGTCGGAAAGAATCGTGATGAGGAGCGATATCCCTGCTAACAAGCCCTCGAAACTAATCAATTCTGGTGAAAGAGGTTGTGCCGAAACAGTCTTGTTCCCGCACAACCTTTTTATTTAAATAGATACAGGCAGATTAGGAATGGATCAATCGTTTTCTATCACACGGATCATGTCGAAGTAGAATTCGCCGGCTACTTCTGCTCCCTTTTCTACAACTCCCGTCTTTGTATCGTAGATGTAGATGATGGCATTAGTGTCGGCTTCAGTGTTCACACCGAAATAAGCTTTCTCGTTGAAGACGACAGAACGCTGTGAGAAACGGCCGCCACTGTAAGCGAGTTCTTTTCCTTCATAGCTCAAACGTGTCCTTTCGCCTGTAGCAAGATCGATGATAGAATAATAATGGCTGTAACTGTCAATTGCTGTACCAGCAGCATCGTTGCGTGCATAAGCTAGAGCTTTGCCGTTTCCCAAATACTGGATGGTGAGCAATTTACCGTCTGCATTCGGATATCCTTCGTAAGTGGCGTCGAAATCGATTTCACCATTGTTGATACGCAACAGGTGTCCTTGTTCCAAATCGTCCTTTTCGGTGATTGCGGCGAGGTAGAGGTTACCGCTTTCATCATACATTACGCAGTCTTGCATCAATTCGCCGTAGGCACTTCCCGCCATTTCTCGGGCAAGCGAGTTGCGCTTGTTGCTTTCTACCGCCAGAGTGGCAGGATCGAGCACTGCTGTATAAAAAGCAGTAGTGGTTTTGCCGCTTTTTCCTGAAAGACCGTTCTTCCCGTAATAGAAATAGAACAGTTTTCCCGTTTTTTCATTATAGGTAAGGATGCCCGATGTGGTGAATTTCTTTGTTTCTTCTCCTGTAACCTCTGATTCCGGTAGTAGGATGTCCAGTGTGCCTTCTGCCAGAATCGACATATTATCGGTGTTCAGCTTACTCCAGATGACCTTGCTTGCATCGCCGTTGGCAGCCATGACAACAAGCGTGTTGTTATCTATCCAGGCATGGGTGTAGGAGCGTACTTTGTATGTATTTGTCTTAAAGGGAGATGATGCACATTCTATTACTTTGTTATCTTTGATCTGATATTTTACGAAACGGTCGTTGCTTGAAGGGATCTGATAGTAATATTTCCCTTTCGAGATGCTTTCCATCGAGTAGTCTCCCAATTCGGTTCCTTCACCTTTAACAGTGATAGTCCCCATATCGGCTGTCAGTTTATTGACGCTGTTGACAACCGTCGTGTTCTTGCTGCTCATGCCGCCATGTTTTCCTACGGTCAGAAACAGGTCGAAATGATACTTGCTTTCGTCGAAGGCAGGTGCATCGTTGGTTACAGTCACTTCACAAGTGGCAGTGAATCCACCGTCGTCTGTTTTTACCTTGATTGTAGTCGAACCTTCGGAAATTGCTGTTACAATACCATTTTCTATTGTAGCGATATTCGTGTCCGAACTGCTCCAAGCGACAGTTGTAACAGCTGCATTTTCAGGAACGACAGTCGCAGTCAGTGTTCCTGTAGTTCCTGTTTTTAGTGTTAATGTGGTAGGAGTGATCGTGACACCGGTCACAGACACGTTTTTCAAATCATCGTCATCAGAACAAGCCGTGAAACCAACTGAGATCAGGGCTGTCATGAAGGTGAGTAATGCAAATTTGAACTTCTTCATTTTTTTCTTGTTTTTAAATATGAATGTTAATTGATAAATACTCTGAATTTTGCAAAGAATGCGCGTCCGGGTTTTTGCAGTTTATAGTTGTCATAAGCTGTTTCGTCGAGGAAATTAGAACATTCCAGTGAGATGTTGTAGCTGTCGTGTTTCCATGAATAGGTGATATTGGCATTGCAGATATGCTGTGAGGGTATACGGGCTTTGGTATCGCGGTTGCCATAGGCTTCCCACGTTAGGAAATACCAATGTACCCACTGGAATGTACAGCCTAAACGTAGCTTGTTGTCATGTAGTAGGAGGTTGTGGAACGTATAACTCGCCTCCGCGTTGCCGAATAGCCAGGGACGGTTGGGTACGTGGTTGTCGTATGTGGCGGATGGTTTGCCGTCTTCTTTGTATTTTTGTTGGTCACGGGCGTCTTGATAGCTGACGTTGGCCATGAGTTGTAATCGACCGTCCCAATCATAACGAATTTCCCCTTCTACGCCTTTGATATGGACGGCTGGATCATTGACAAACTGCATCATACCCTCTTTTTCAATGACGGAGGTTTGAATATAATTGTCCACATAACGTAGGAATCCGTTTGCCTCGTAATAGATAGTATGTCTGCCGGCAGGATGCCATGTGCCGAACAAGGCGAGATTGACGTTGTTGCTTTTTTCTGGTTTCAGCGCTACATTTGCATAAATGGTGGTTCCGTTGCCTAACAATTCACGGGCGATGGGCAAGCGTACGCTGTGTTCATAAGAAACCTTTACCGCTAATGGGTCGAAGAACATATAGCGCAGTCCGGTACCATATCCAAAGTAATTTTTGGTAGTAGAACCTTGCACTTTGTCCGATCCCGTCACGGTGGACTGGTCGGTCTGCCGGATATTCGGGTGATTCACATAATCTTTGGCAAAGAATATATTCTGCATTTTCCCATCAAAAAACGACTGGCTGTAGGTCAGTCCGATGATATGTTTGGTAACTGCATCGTTTGATGGTTCGAAGCTTTGGTCCAAATCATCATAGCGATCATTTCCGGTCCGGTTCATATGATAATTCAGGTTAAGACCGTGATGTCCGTCCAGTTGGTAATCCAAATTGACACGCACGATAGTCAGAGGGCGTTTGTAATGACGTATAGAAGGTTCATTACCTCTGATTTCGTTGCGTTGACTCACGATATAGCCTCCATCCCAATAATATTTCCGATAAGCTGTATCGATAGTAATGGAATGATCCCATGTATGTGACAAAGTTGCTTTCAATGTCATGCCTTCGGTCATGAAATTATATTTGTTATAACGAACCGATACGTTCCATGCATCCGAATTATGTTCAGCCATACCATAAACTTTGGTTTGTATGGATCCGGTCTGCAGTTCCTTGTCTGTTTTGGAGTAGGAAGCGGAAACGAAAAGTTCGTCAGCCCAAAACTTACCTGTGATTCCAGCTTCTATCTGTGCCAATAGCGAAAAATAGCCGTCATGGAAACGTTTTGGGTTGCCGTAGATGAATTGATCACCTGTCTCATTGCGCATCTGCACGTCTTTCATCCGGTAGTCGTTTTTCGAATAGCTGATACCGATGGCAGGACGCACGACCAATCCGGTGTGCCGTTCCATAAACTGTGCGTTCAGGTTGGCACGATGTGTATGGAAGGAACCGATGCTATAAGAAGCGTCCATGAAACTTTTCTTTTCTGCCTGGGTGATAATGTTGACAGCTCCGCCTAATGCATCCGTCCCCAATGAGGCTGGTACTACGCCTTTATAGATTTCCACTCGGTCAATCAGGTTGACGGGCAGATTGGCGAGCGTCACATAGCTCCCTTTGCTATCCAAGGGAATACCGTCTATGAAATAGCGGACGGAATTACCTGACAGCCCGTTGATCGAGAGGTCGAAATCGGAACCTACGCCTCCCTCTTCGCGTATTTTGACACCGCTTGTACGATTCACTAATTCATTCAGGCTATTAAGTGAATTAATGACAGGCTTAACGTCAAGAGCATTAACCGAAAGTGCGCTTTCTCTTACCTGTTGTGATTGTGTTTTCCCATACACCTCCACTGGACTTATGCTTACGGAACTTTCTTCCAGTTTGAAGTCGAGGGTTTTGTCGTGATGAAGGTCGAGTGAGGTTTTGATCGTTTGGTATCCTAAGGAGGAGACGACGAATGTGTGTTTGCCAGGGGATACTTGTAGGGAATAAAGCCCACTGTCATCTGTATAAGTGCCGGAGACCGTGTTTTCGACGGCGATCGTTACCAACGACAGGGGCGTACCTTGCTGATCGGTGACTTTCCCGGAGAGCGTAATTTTGTTTTGTGCCGTCAGACTTAGTTGCGACAGGCAGACAAGCAAAAGGAATACATGTACAAAGACTTTCATTTTAATCCTTGATATAGTGTTCATGACTTGCTTAAGGGAATACACACAAGGAGAAATGATATCTTTATGTAAGGGGATAAAGAATGACTTGACTCGATGTTTTGTAGCTTTATTTCCCGAAAGCTTTAAAACTATGTTCGTTTTGGCAGGTCTTCTGACTTGTTCCGTCTTTGAATGCCTTCCCATCCGGTGACGGACAGTGGCTTGTAGCGTATTCAAAGATTTGGAGAGGAACTTACAGCAGCGGGTCTGTTCAGGATTCGCACCTGATTCCCTTTTCATCACGCCTCCCGTAGCGGTTGGGAGCCGTGAAACCAAAACTGTGGCAAAGGTATGAAAAAAGTCTGTCTGTACAAAAAACGGATTAAAAAACAAATTCATTATTTTTGGCGCCGGATTCGTTAGACTCCGTGAAAGAATAACAGAATGTGGAACGATTAAAAATGAAGTGACTATGTTGGAAAAAGGATTGAAACATATCAGCCGGACTGTCGTGCAGCCGGATAATTTCGCATTGACGATGGGATCGGGAGATTTGCCTGTATTGGCAACGCCAGCTTTGGTAGCATTGATGGAAAATGCGGCAATGTTGGCCGTAGCGGCTGAACTCCCCGAAGGGGCGACTACTGTCGGTGCTAAAATGGACATGACACATGTTCGTCCTTCCGGTGAAGGTGAGGAAGTGCATGCGGAAGCGACGCTGGTTGAGGTGGAAGGGCGAAAGTTGACCTTCTCGTTGGTTGCCAGGGATTCGGCAGATGTGATCGGCGAAGGCACGCATATCCGCTATATTGTCGACAGAGCGAAATTTTTGTTGAAACTGAAAGGCTAACCATCACTTCGATTGCTGCGAGAAAAGGAATATGAAGTTACCTATTTGTAGGTGTTTACAGTCTGCTGAATAGTTATTTATGGTGATTTTATATTTCTTTTCCACCTTCTATCTTTGCCTCAATTTAAAATAATCAGATATAATCATAATTGCTAATTTGCATAGACAACGAAATTAAAATCGAAGAAGGCTTCTCGTGAGAGAGGCCTTTTTTATTTGAATGTATTCTACCGATAACTCGATCCTGAAAATGACTATATGTAGGTAGTATGGAGGTCTGTTTTACCTGTAAATAGGGATTGGATATTATCGTTAAATTTGCGAACTTTGTCACCTAAATGGCTGTTATGTCTATAGTTCTCGATAAATGGAAGGATTAAGGAAATATTTAAGGATTGCGCTCCCATTACTTTTCATATCGTATTTGGGATGCCTGATAGCTTTTACCCACGTTCATATAGTGAACGGGGTGACGATCGTCCATTCCCATCCCTATCAGAAAAATGACGACGGGACTCCCAAGAAAGAACATAACTACGCCGAGTTTCAGTTGCTGCACCAACTTTCGACTATTCAAATCAGCGGTGCTACTTTTGCACAAGTGCTGATTGCTGCGTTTCTTGCAACATTTTGTGTTTTATCCACCTGTCCGGTTTATCCGGATCACCTTCGTCCCGTCCTGGGGAAGGTTTCGCTTCGTGCGCCACCATTTGTCTTTTTTAATAATTAATGACGGTACAAAAATCTACTTGTCCCTGCATCTTGCGGCGAGACCGTAAAAGAACATGCCTTATCAACCAGATGTTTTTATGGCCGGCTTTTATGTGATCTCGCGTCTAACGTGGGAACAAGGCAGTTCTGTATACCTACCACTTCCTATATTATTAATTTTTAAAAGACATCTCAATGAACAAAATTTATATACTTTTCCTATGCCTTTGCTATGCCGTTTCGGCAATAATGGCAAACACCTATAAAAATGATAAAGAAGTGACGAGCCCTACGGATGCCAATATTTTTGGGCATGTCGTGGATAAGGCGACCGGTGAACATTTGCCGGGAATAACGATCATCCTGAAAGGAACGACGATCGGTTCCGTGACCGATGACTCCGGGCATTATATGTTAAAAAATCTCCCCGAAGGAGAGTTTACGATCGAAGTCTCTTTTGTCGGCTTCAAGACAGTTACGAAAAAAGTAACGACCGGAAAAGGGAAGACGCAGGAACTGAATTTCGAGCTTGAAGAAGATTTGATATCGCTCGAAGGAGTGGTCGTCTCTGCCAACCGCAACGAGACGAAACGCCGTCTGGCGCCTACCCTGGTGAAGGTACTCAGCCCGACCGTGTTCGAAAAGACCAACTCCACGACTTTAGCACAAGGGCTGGTTTTCCAACCGGGCGTCCGGGTCGAAAACGATTGCCAGAACTGTGGTTACTCGCAAGTCCGCATCAACGGTATGGAAGGAAAATATACACAGATATTGATTGATTCCCGTCCTATCTTCTCCGCATTGGCTGGCGTGTACGGATTGGAACAAATTCCGGCCAATATGATCGAACGGGTCGAAGTGATACGGGGCGGAGGATCTGCTTTGTTCGGTTCGTCGGCTATCGCCGGAACAATCAATATCATAACGAAAGAGCCCATTCGCAATTCCGGTTCCTTTGGACATACGATTTCTAATCTGGACGGATCTGGAGCGTATGATAACAATACGACCCTCAACCTCTCGTGGGTATCTTCTGACAATAAGATGGGAGCTTATATCTATGGGCAAAACCGCTATCGTTCGGCCTGGGATTCGAATGGAGACGGCTTTTCAGAGCTTCCAAAGCTGAAAAATCAGACGATTGGTTTCAACGGCTTCTATAAGACCAGTGCCTACTCCAAATTGAATATTGAATACCATCATATGGAAGAATATCGTAGAGGTGGTAGTGGAATGAAACTTCCGCCGCATATCGCCGAAGACCCCGAGCTCAACGGAACAGGTGAGGCCGGGCTTGTCGAACAGTTACAACATTCGATTAATACGGGAAGCCTGAAGTTTAATCTTTTCACTCCGAACCAGAAACATAACCTCAGCTTCTATGCGTCCGGACAGCATATCCACCGTGACAGTTATTACAGCGCATATGGCCGGACGACGGATTTCACAGGAGTGATGGGAGCGCAGTATATCTACAGTTTTGACAAATGCCTCTTCATGCCTGCCGATCTGACGGGAGGTATCGAGTTCTGTCACGACGATCTGGACGATCGTGCCACCGACAAGCAGAAGTACCGGGAAGCGGCCCTGGCGGAAGATCCGACGGCTACCGGACAGCATTTGCAGGAACTGATCGAAAAATATACGCCGGCATCCTTGCATCAGATCATAAACGTATGGAGCGCCTATGCACAGAACGAGTGGAAAAATGATAAATGGAGCTTCCTTATCGGTGGGCGTGTCGATAAAAACAGCATTATGGATAAGGCTGTTTTCAGTCCACGTGCCAATGTGCGCTATAATCCGACAGCCGACGTCAATCTCCGGTTGAGCTATGCCGAAGGTTTCCGTGCCCCGCAGGCCTTTGACGAAGATTTGCATATCAGTAATGTCGGAGGTGCGCGCGTCTCGATCGTGCGGGATCCGAATCTGAAGGAAGAGCGTTCGCGGAGCGTGAACGGGTCTGTCGACTGGTATCATTATTTTGGAGATTTCCAGGTGAATATGTTACTGGAAGGATTCTATACGAAATTGAGTGACCCGTTTGTCTTGTCAGCCCCTGTAGAATCGGAAAATGGTTCGCTGGTGCAGACTCGCAGCAACGGTTCGGGAGCAAAGGTATACGGTTCTACGCTGGAGGGAAAAATTGTCTGGAGGAATAAAGTACAGATACAGGCAGGTATAACGGTACAACGGAGTTTATATGACGAACCAGAGGAATGGAGCGCGGATAAGGAACATTTGACGGATGCGGAGCGGTATAGCGATAAAATTTTGCGTACTCCGAATCTGTACGGTTATTTCACTGCATCCTATACACCGGTAAAACCGTTTACAATAGCGTTTAACGGTAATTATACCGGGCGAATGTATGTACCTCATCTGATGTCTGAAGTGAATGGGACGGCGGATGTTTTGGTGAAGAGTCCGGATTTCTTTGAATTGGGAGTCAAGTTGAGCTATGATTTCAGGTTGACGGCAGCCATGACCTTGCAACTTAACCTGGGTATCCAGAACCTGTTCGATTCCTATCAGAATGACTTCGACAAAGGGGCAACCCGTGACTCCGGCTACATTTACGGTCCGGGAACTCCCCGCACCTACTATGCGGGGGCAAAGTTCAGTTTTTGATTTTCCTTTATGGACGCCTGTTCGTTATTTCATTTCCTTCTTATTTAAACTTTCGATTCAGGCGTCCATACGCGGGTTCTTTATGTTGTTGTAGATTGTAAAAGAATAGACGAAATTTTGGGAGAACTATGTCAAGATAAAAGAAAAATTGATCGTTAACAGTGTTTAACGAATAAGATGGGGTCATTTGGGGCGTTCTTTTGTCTTTTGGTAAAACAAACTCAAAGTGGAAGAACTGCGACATAGAAAAAATATAGACCAATTGTTACATGACAAATCTTTTATTCTTTGGTGTCTGTTTCCTACAGAGGAATCGGATAAACAATGGAAGGAGAATTATTTGTCACTTTATCCTGAAGAAGCGGAGACTTTGATGTTGGCTAGAGAGAAGGTTTGCCGACTTAAATTCAACCACGTACAACTTGCCTTTGCGGAAAAGACTGCATTGAAAAAAAGAATTCTGGATAATTACGAGAAACACCGTAAGCCTAAATATATTAGGTTAAGTTGGCTGTCTGCGGCTGCTTGCTTGTTGATATTCTGTTTTTTGGGATCTTTATACTTGCAGTATCAAGAAGTGTCGAATGTGGAATTGAGCACTTCGGTCTTAGCTGATGTCAAAGTGGATCCGGAACAAAAAGAAGTTGAACTTCATTTGTCAAAGGAAAAAATCCAGGTTACGGATAATTCTACAATTTCAGTCGATAAAAAGGGTAATGTACAAGTTGCTGAAATAGAAATAAAATCAATTGATCGAAAGCAACATTCTGAGCAGGAAAAAGAAGACGAACATCTGAACATGTTGAGTGTCCCAAATGGGCGACGATCTTCATTGATCTTGTCTGATGGGACAAAAGTATGGATTAATTCAGGAACGGTATTGCAGTTTCCTGAAACATTCGAGAAAGAGAAAAGAGTGCTCTATGTGAACGGGGAAATCTATATTGAAGTAGCCAAACATCCCCAATGGCCTTTTTATGTTAAAACGAATCAAATGGAAGTACAGGTTTTAGGTACTTCTTTCGGGATTACTGCGTATGATGACGAAATTTTCCAGACTGTCGTATTAAAAGAAGGAAGCGTCTTTGTTAAGAATAACCAGGGAAATGGACAGACAATTCAACCTAACCAATGTCTGATGGTTGAAAAAGAAGAAATGACCGTCAAGGACGTTGATGTTTATGATTATATCTCATGGATAGATGGTGTACTTCAATTTCATGAGAAAAGTTTGCAAAAGGTGTTGAACAGCTTATCACGCTATTATCGTGTCCGTTTTGACTGCCCTATGGAGATTGGGCAGATAAAGTGCTCGGGTAATTTGGTCTTGTTTGATGACATTGACCAAGTCTTGCAGACACTTCAACGGACTCTCTCTATTTCTTTTAGCCATCGGGATGAAGTAATAAAATAGAATATGTTCATAAATAATAAAAAGCCTATGAGAAAACATACAAAGTGAAGTTTAATTGAAACCAAGTATTTGGTAATATGAATCATGTGATTTTTTTTAATAATTTATGCTATCATGAAATATCAAAAATTAAAAAGAAATTTGTACACAGCATGCGTAGTCGCAAATTTATTTTTGATTCCTAGTCCTGTACTTTGGGCTGAACAATCATATGCGCAGTCTACGCGTTTGTCATTGGAATTATCCAACGCAACGATCAGTGATGTTTTTGCATCTGTTGAGAAAAATAGTGAATATCGTTTCTTTTATTCTGACGCAGTTCGTGCGGAATTATACCGGAATGTCGATGTGAATATTAAGAATAAAACCATTGACCGAATCTTATCGGAAGTTTTGGATGGTACGAATCTGACGTATTTCCTTAACGACAGGCAGGTGATGATTATCAGGAAAGAGTAAAAAACGCAGCAAGAGAAAAAAATATCAATCAACGGAACTGTCAGGGATGCCCAACAGGAACCTTTGCCCGGAGTCAACGTATTGGTCAAAGGTACGACTATCGGTACGACTACGGATATCGATGGAAATTATTTTATCAGCGTTCCCGATAAGAATGCAGTGCTAGTCTTCAGTTATATCGGCTTTGAATCGCAAGAAGTGAAGGTTGGTGGACAAATCAATATCAATGTCAATATGTCAGAAGAGTCTAATAGCCTTGATGAAGTGGTGGTTGTCGGCTATGGCTCTCAGAAAAGAGCTTCTGTAGTCGGTTCTATCACAGCGATAGAGCCTGCTCAGTTACAACAAGGGACTACCCGTGCCGTGTCTAACAATCTGGCAGGACAATTGGCTGGTGTGATTGCCGTACAACGTAATGGTGAACCGGGATCTGATGGTTCGGATTTTTGGATTCGCGGTATCTCTTCTTTTAAGGGTACTGGTGTTTCGCCATTGGTGTTGGTCGATGGGATTGAGCGTACGCTGGATGACTTGTCGGCTGCCGAAATCGAATCGTTTTCCGTACTAAAGGATGCAGCGGCTAGTGCTGTATATGGCGTACGAGGTGCAAACGGTGTCATCCTTGTGAAAACGAAGAGAGGTCAATTGGGGAAACCGAAAGTCAATTTCCATTTGGAACAAGGTTTTACCAAGCCGACACAGTTGCCTGATTATATCGGTTCGGTAGATTATCTTTCCTTGATGGATGAATTGTATATGGATGCCGGTAATCCGAATCCGCTTTATGGAGAGGAAATGATCAACAACTACCGTAATAATGTAGATCCGGAGTTATATCCGAATGTCAATTGGTTGGATGCCGTATCGAAAGACATGGCTTCCAATACGCGTGGAGATTTGACTATTACCGGTGGTAGCGATATCCTTCGTTATGCGTTGGTCGCATCGTATTATGGTGAACGAGGCATCTTTGTTCGGGATGAAAGTAAGGATTGGGATTCGTCTACACGCTTGAACAAATATAATATTCGTTCGAATGTGGATATCAATGTGACGAAGACGACTGTTGTGGGCATTAGTATCGGTGGTTACCTGCAAGAACAGAACGGTATGGCTGTCAGTGGACAGGATATTTGGAATCAGGCGTTTGACACACCTCCGTTTGTTCATCCTATACAGTATTCTGGAGGACGTGATGTGCGTATACAGAACCGGCAAAATCCATGGGCGGAAGCAACGCAACATGGTTATCAGACAACATCCAGCTCCAAAGTTGAATCATTGTTCTCGGTTGAACAAGATCTGAAATTTATTACTCCCGGTTTGAAATTCAAAGGTCTGTTTTCTTTTGACCGCTATTCGAAGTCGTGGGTGAAACGGCATCGCACACCAACCTACTACAATCCGGCTACGGGCCGTGATGAGGAGGGTAACTTACTGCTGAGTGTCGGAACGGACGGGCAGGAGTTCCTCGATACGGAAAACAAAGGCGAATGGGGTAATAAGGCTACTTACTTGGAAGGAAATATCACGTACGATCGTACGTTTGATGGGAAACATGCCGTCAACGCCATGTTTCTTTATAACCAACGCGACTATCAGGACGGCAATGTCGTCCCTTTCCGCCGCATGGGTATCGCCGGACGTGCTTCCTATACGTATGACAATCGCTACATTGCCGAATTTAACTTTGGATATAACGGCTCCGAAAACTTCACGAAAGGGAACCGCTTTGGTTTCTTCCCCTCTGTGGCTGTCGGCTATATGCTCTCAGAGGAAAAATTCATGGAGAAATACAAAGATACTTTTTCTAAGATCAAATTCCGTGCTTCTTGGGGGTTGACCGGTAATGACCAGTTGGATGGCCGTCGTTTTGCCTTTTTGCCGACCATTGATACGGATGGCAGTTATAAATGGGGAGTCAACAACGATTATAACCGTGCTTCCCGTTTTGAAGGAGAATTTGGGGTGACGGATCTGACTTGGGAAACGGTTGAGAAACTGAATGTCGGAACCGAAATAGGTTTATGGAATGCCTTGGATTTGCAAGTGGATTGGTTTAAAGAGCAGCGTCGGGACATCTTTATGCAGCGTAACAACATTCCGTCGGCAGCCGGATTCCGCAAAACGCCGTGGGCAAACTATGGTAAGGTGGATAATATCGGTGTGGATTTGTCGCTGACTTACAACCAACAGATTACAAAAGATTTACACATTGGTCTCAGAGGAACGTTTACGTATGCCCACAATACGATAATCGAAATGGACGAAGCGCTTGGTATTTTGGGAACGAATCGCCAGCGGACGGGACATTCGGTAAACGAACTGTTCGGGTTAGTGGCAGACGGGCTCTTTACGGAAGATGATTTTGTTACTAACGATAAAGGGGAACAGGTGTTGAAAGAAGGTATTCCATTGCATACGTTCAACAGCGTGCGTCCCGGTGATATTAAATATGTGGACATAGACGGTGACGGGTCAATTACGAATAAGGATGAGGTTGCCATGGGAGGAACGGTCAATCCGGAAATTGTTTATGGTTTCGGGGCGACAGCCCGTTACAAGCAGGTCGATTTCAATGTCTTTTTCCAAGGAAACGGTAAGACTCATCGTTTCATAGGCGGTGTAGTGTCGAATTTTCTTCCTGGTTCTTCACAAGGGACATTGGGTAATGTCATGACTAATTACAACGACCGCTGGACTCCGGAAAACCCGAGTGAAGATGTTTTCTATCCGCGCTTAAGCTATGGGGTGAATACGAACAACAGCCAGAATTCGACTTGGTGGCTGCGTAATATGAGCATGTTGCGCATGAAGGATATAGAAGTCGGATATACGTTGCCCAAACGTTGGATGAGTCGGATCGGATTGGAAAATATCCGCCTGTATGCTAAAGGGTCAAACTTATTGACATTCTCGGCTTTTGATCTCTGGGACCCGGAACTTGATACGCAGAACGGTGCGAAGTATCCGATTATGAAATCTGTCTCATTCGGTATTGATGTTAATTTCTAATTTGAGTTTAAGTTTATAAAATAGAATTATGAAACTGTTTAAATACATAACAATAGCTTTGTCAAGTTTTTTTATGTGTGGTTGTTCGGACTATTTGGATAATGCTCCGGATGATACGTTGACAATGGAAATGGTTTTCAATGACAGGACTCGTACTGAAGACTGGCTATCTGGTGTCTACAATCGTGTGCCTGATACTTATTGGGCGTTATTGCGAACGTGGGGATACGATTCTATGGGGGATGATCTTGATCCGTCGCAACGTTGGTACCAATGGTGGGGAAACTCTCTAAACTTTATTATTGGACAATGGTTTACTAGTTCAACTTGGGATGCTGCCATTTGGAAAGAAAATCCAATTCGTATTCGCTCAGCTTACTTATTCATTAAGAATGCTCATGCTTTGCCGGATCAAGGAGTAAGCGAAGCTGATATCGAACGGATGAAAAATGAATGTCGTTTCTTGATTGCTTACTATTATTGGTTGATGATTGAGGCACACGGCAGTGTTCCTTTCTTTGATGATCTTGCAGATGTGAATGATCCGAATTTGATGCGTGGACAAATGCCTTTCGATGAAATGGTAGATTGGATTGATGCACAGTTGGTTGACCTTTCCAAAAAGCTTCCGGCTTCTTACTTGAATGAATCTACACAATTTTATGGTCGTGCCACTTCCATCATGTGTTTGGCGGTTCGTGCCCGTATGTTGTTGTTTGCTGCAAGTCCGTTGGTAAATGGGAACGAATGGTATGCAGGTTTCAAAAATTATGATGGTAAATTCCGGTTCAGCCAAACTTACGATCCTGCAAAATGGAAACGTGCCGCTGATGCTAACCGGGAGTTGATCGAAGCAGCACATGCTGCCGGTCATGATTTGGTACGTGAATATAATGCCGATGGCAGTATTGATCCTTTCATGTCTTGTTATAATGTGTTTTTCCTGCGCGGCGATCAGAATCCGGAAGCTCTGTTCATCCGTTCCGATTGTGATTTCAGCGAGTTTGAAAGGCATGCCACTCCGCGTGGAGCATCCGGTAACGGCGGTTTGGGCGTCTATCAGACATTGGTCGATGCCTTCGCCATGAAGGATGGTTCCCTTCCGATTACCGGTTATGATGGCAATTATGGAAAACCGATTATCAACAAGGAATCCGGCTATACGGAACGCGGTTTTTCTGCGCAAAAGGATATCCGTAAAACTAAGTACAATCTTTACCGTAATTGTCCGGGAGCTACAGTCGACTCGGTTGGAGCAGATGGTTGTACCTATAATCAAGTGGCTGCCTCCGGCACTTACAATATGTATGTCGGTCGTGAACCTCGTTTCTATTTGACGGTGATGTGGAATCGTCAGTGGTACCATCAAGCGGGGCGTGAAGTACAAATGATGTCGAACGAACAAGACGGCGGCCCTACGCATGACGCTCCGCAAAACGGTTATCTGAACCGTAAGAAAGTTTCGCTTGAACAAAATAATCGTAATGGAATTCACCCGTATCGTCCGGGCATCCTTTACCGTTTGGGCGAGGCTTATCTGAATTATGCCGAGGCCTTGAATGAGTGCGATCCGGGTAATCCTGACATCTTGAAGTATCTGAACTTGATTCGTGAACGTGCCGGTATGCCGCAGTATGGAACCGGAAAGGATAGTAATGGCTTTGATAAAATTCCATTGAACGGCCAGGATGAGGTGCGCGAAGCGATCTATCATGAACGTCGCGTAGAACTTTGCTGTGAAAACGGATTGCGTTATTTAGACCTCCGTCGTTGGAAGAAAGCGGAAGAAGTGTTGAATCAACCTATGTATGGTATGAATTTCAGTGGAACGAAGTTGTCGGATGATCCAAATGATGATGCTGCATTCTTCAAGCGCACGCAATATATCAAACGTGTCTACGAGCGTAAATTCTATTGGTATCCGATCTATCAAGATCAAATAGATAAAGACCCGACACTTGTTCAGGCTCCGTTCTGGGACAAGTGAGAATGTACAAAAAGTTATTCGTAATGCTAAAGAGGGGCAAAACTGCCCCTCTTTATTGTTTATCTCAGGAACATCAGTAGAAACAATAGTTCAATTTTTCCTTGTTGCATACGTTCTATGGCACGGTAGATCATTTTTCGCACACTTTTGGGAGTGATATTAAGTATTTCGGAAATTTCTTGTATGGAGAGTGCTTTGATAAAGCGCAAATATATGACTTCCCGCTGCTTGTTTGTCAGTAAATTCAATAGGTTTTCAACCTCTTTCTCATAGTTTCTTCTTTCTTCTTCATCTTCCATTAAAGCTTCGGCATCAACTTCTATTTTGAAATCATATTCGACTTCTTCATCTAAGCTAAGCCAGTTCGCCTGTTTACGTAAAGATGTTATTATCTTGTTCTCGAGAGCACTAAACAGATAGGATTTCGGAGAACCGAGAATTTCTATTTTATCAGCCGATTCAAACAAATGCAAAAAGAGATCATGTATTGCATCTAATACAAAATCTTTTTCCACTCCGAAGGCTATTCCATAGGCGAACAACTCATCTATATAGTTCTCATACCATTTATCAATTTCTGATTTGATATTTGACATTTCGTATTGGTACAGTGAAATTCAAAACCGCAAAAATATAGAATCTCATTCGAATAGGCAATGAAATATCAAGGCTACGCACCAAAATTGTAATTGCCTTAGTTGTTCAAGAGGGTGACCGTATCACAATTTTCTAAGGTCATGATCTCTATACGGAGTTTTCACAAATCCTCTATCACTCTATCACTACGAAGGTTATGGCTATTAATATTCAAGCGTTAGAGGCAGTGATACAGGACGTTTTCCTCTATCACTCCTCTATCACTTCTGACACATGGTGCTTTTGTCATATAATTGAAAACCAGTGTATTGCCTTCTTTTGCTTTTGAAAAAGCATATGAAATAATCGAATAAACAAATGTAAAAACGAATATAATAGGTGTTAAATTGGCGAAATACGGTTCTTCATTTCACAAAAGCCCTCTCTTTTTTTAGCA
>ERZ780148.1002-NODE-1002-length-20780-cov-4.548806_pt1 | contig 20780 bp, 18 predicted proteins | sample MGYA00510984_ERZ780148 | MGnify/ENA primary metagenome ERZ780148 (study PRJEB29588, sample SAMEA2160902) | human gut metagenome | biome: human gut; feature: human-associated habitat; material: faeces | place: Denmark | collected 2008/2010 ...
AGGAAGTTGAAGATGAAATTAACAATTTCTAAAGATTTAAAAGAAATTTTGCCATCTTTTTTAGTATCTGCTTATACATTTGATTTACTGGAAAAAAATGATAAAGAACATTTATCAAACGAGATTAGCGAAGGTTTATCTAAAATTGCTCAAGAATATCAAAAAAACTATTCTTTAGATAGGGTAGTAAATATCAAACGAATTAAACAAACAAGAGATGGATATAAAAAATTAGGAAAAGATCCATCCCATACTAGAGCAGCTTGTGAAGCACTTTTAAGGAGAATCATTAAAGATGGCAAGATTTATCGACTTGGTAATGTGATCGATGTGGGGAATTTGATTTCGCTTATCTGTTTAAAAAGTGTTTGTGTTGTTGATTTAGATCAAATTATAGGTGATATCAATATTAGAATAGGTACGAAAGAAGACTGCTATTTTGGTATTAATCGTGGAAAAATAAATGTAGATCGTTTGCCACTTTATACTGATGATATATCACCTTTTGGTAATCCTACTAGTGATACTTTAAGAACTTCCATAACATCTCATACTAGAAGGGTTTTAATTATGCTCATTCATTTTGATACAAGTGACGTATCACAAGATGAAGATAGAATGATTGATATTTTAAATAGATATTTAAAAATTAAGAATTTAAATAAAATTAATTATGAGGAGAAAAACTAATATGATGAACGATAGTTCAAATTTTATTAAGACAATTATGAAAAATGAATTAGAAACAGGAATAGTAGACCATATTCTAACTCGTTTTCCTCCCGAACCCAATGCTTATTTGCATATAGGCCATGCAAGAGCGATTATTATGAATTTTGAACTGGCCAAATGTTTTGGTGGTGCAACTAATCTTCGATTTGACGATACAAACCCTTCAAAGGAAGATACAGAATATGTTGATGCAATTAAAAAGGATATTGAATGGCTTGGTTATACCCCTAAAACAATCAATTATGGATCTAGTTATTTTGATGCAACATATGAAAAAGCCGTTCTTTTAATTAAAAAGAATCTAGCATATGTTGATGATTTAGATCAGGAAACATTGTCAAAATATCGTGGTTCTATTAATGAACCTGGTATACCTTCTCCTTATAGAAATAGAACAATAGAAGAAAATTTAAAACTTTTTGAAGAAATGAAAAATGGTAAATATGCCAATGGAGAAAAAACATTACGAGCCAAAATTGATATGGCTAGCCCGAATATTAATTTAAGAGACCCTGTTATTTATCGAATTATGCATGTTTATCACCATCAAACGAAAGACAAATGGTGTATTTATCCAATGTATGATTTTGCTCATCCTTTGCAAGATGCTTTTGAAGGAATTACCCATTCACTTTGTAGTATTGAATTTGAGGATCATCGACCACTTTATGAGTGGGTTATTCATCATTGTGATGTGGCGGCCCAACCTCGTCAGATTGAGTGGGGACGTCTTGGTATTACCAACATGATTATGAGTAAAAGATATTTAAAACAATTAGTTGATGAGAAATATGTTTCAGGATATGATGACCCAAGAATGCCAACACTTGTTGGTCTTAGAAGAAGAGGTTTTACACCTAATGCTATTAAAAACTTTATTTTATCAACAGGTTTATCTAAAATTAATTCAACTGTTGATTATGGTATGCTTGAACATTTTTTAAGAGAAGATTTAAAATTAACAACAATAAGGCCAATGGCAATTGTCAATCCGCTTAAAGTTATTATTACCAATTATCCAAGTGAAGACATTGAGTATGTAGAGGCAATTAATAATATGGAAAATGAGAGTCTTGGAACGCATAAGATGGCTTTTGGTAAAGTACTTTATATTGAAAAAGAAGATTTTTGTGAAATTAAACCTAATAAACATTGGAAACGTCTTGCAAAAGATGTTGAAGTGCGATTAATGCATGCATATTTTATTAAATGTAATGATGTGATTAAAGATGAAAATGGCAATATTTTAGAAATTCATTGTACTTATGATCCGAAAACTAAATCAGGAACGGGATTTAATGAAAGAAAACCTAATGGTACAATTCATTATGTTGAGGCTAGTACTGCTTTAAAGGCGACTTTTAATATTTTCGAACCACTTATTATTGATGAAAAAGTTTCTACTGATAATTTTAAAGAACGTTTAAATAAAGATTCATGGCAAGTATTTGAAGGGTTTGTGGAAGCTGTACTAAAAGATAGTAAACCAATGGATAAATATCAATTTATTCGGAATGGTTATTATACAAATGATTATACATCTAAAGGAGATAAGTTGGTTTTCAACCGTATTGTGGGGTTAAAATCATCTTTTACAGCATAATATGGAAAATAGTGACTATTTGAAAAATTTAAACGAAAATCAACTTGAGGCCGTAAAAACAATTGATGGTCCTGTTATGGTGTTTGCAGGAGCAGGAACTGGTAAAACTAGAACGTTAATTTCTAGAATTGTATATATGATAAAAGAGTGCAATATCCAGCCTTATCATATTTTAGCGATTACTTTTACCAAAAAAGCTACGAATGAAATGCGAGAACGTTTAGAAAAACAAATTGAGAGTAAGGCTAAATTTGTGCATATTTCGACTATTCATTCTTTATGCGCAAATATTTTAAGAAGAAATGCAACATATTTAGATTATGGGCGAAATTTTGAAGTCATCGATGAAGAAGATCAGGTAAAAATTTTAAATGAAATATATAAAAAATCAGAAATTAATCGGCGTGTTTTATCACCTAAAGTGGCAATTAAGGCTATTGGTGATTTTAAAAACAAATCATGTTTAGAATTAGTTGGTCTTTTAAAAACTGTTTATAATGAGTATCAAACTTTTTTAAAAGAAAACAATATGATGGATTTTGAAGATTTACTTGTTTTAACTTATCAGCTTTTTAAAGAAAATCCGAATATTTTAGAATATTACCAAGATGAATTTAAATATATCTTAGTTGATGAATTACAAGATACTAATGTTGTTCAATATGATATTATTAATTTATTATGTCAAAAATATGAAAATATTTTTGCTGTAGGTGATGATGATCAGAGCATCTATTCTTTTAGAGGTGCTAAAATTGAAAATATGATAAAATTTAAAGAGGATCATCCTAAGGCTAAAATAATTAAATTAGTAGAAAATTATCGATCAACTAATATGATTTTAAAAGGTTCCAATGCAGTTATTAAAAACAATAAAATTAGGGAACCAAAAGAATTATTTAGCAAGAAGGTTGGTTCTAAAAGCGATGTAACTATACAAGAGGCATATTATTATGAAGATGAAGTGAGATATATAACAAATGAAATTATGACTCTTGTAAATCATAATGGTTATAAGTATAATGATATTGCTGTCATATATCGTAATGGAGCATTATCTCGTAATTTTGAAATTGCTTTTATCCAAGAAAAAATACCTTATAACATTTATGGTAGTTTTGCGTTTTTAAAGCGTAAAGAAGTAAAAGATATGATTAGTTATTTGCGTTTTATTGCAGATCCTTCTAAAATTGTCCACTTCAAAAGGATTATAAATGTTCCTAGTCGGGGTGTTGGTGAAAAGACAATTGAAAAGTTACAAGAATATATGAAAGAATACAATTGTGATATTCTTTCATCCATTGATATTTTTAAAGAAAATAACACAACTTCTAAAACAGAAGCATTAATTGAGTTTAAACATATGATTGAAGATTTAACTCAAGCTTTAAATGAAATGGCATTATCGGAATTTTTTGATTATATGCTTGAAAAAACTGGTTATATGGAGATGCTAAAAGCAGAAGCTGAGGCTGATGAAATTAATCGAATTGATAATGTAAAAGAGTTTAAATCTATTTTGTATCAAATTGAGTATAATAATTTAGATCAAGATTTAACTCAAGCAGAAAAGATAGAAATTGGCCTTGATGAACTTTTACTTGATACGTCAACAATTGATGATCATACAACAAATGGTGTAGTGTTATCAACAATTCATTCAGTTAAAGGATTAGAATTTAAAGCTGTATTTGTTGTTGGTTTAGAAGAAGGAATTTTTCCTGCTATTAGAGAAGAAGTTGATATGGAAGAAGAAAGGCGGGTAGCTTATGTTGCCTTTACTAGAGCAAAAGAAAAACTTTATATTACTTGTTCAGCAAGAAGATTAATATATGGTAGACTTGTGAGAAATCCTAAATCAAGATTTTTAATTGAATATTTAAATGCGGAAGATATTAAAAAAGCAGTTGAGGAGAAAAAAATAAAAGAAATTTTACCAGGTGAAATTGAAGTAGGTTCAAGAATAAATCATAAATTTTTTGGCAATGGTCTTGTGATTGCTAAAGATGATTATTATGTTCAAATTTTATTTGATAAAGATCAGTCAATCAAAAAAATTTCTAAGGGTCATCCAACCCTTACAAAGATTGCTTAAATGAAAAAAATTGTTATTTTAATCCATGGTTATTTAACAGATTATAATGACTTTAATCATTTACCTCATCAACTTACAAAATTATATGATTATGTGATATTAATTAGTTTACCAGGACATGGTAAATATCATAATATGAAAAACTTTAAAGTCAATAATACAATAAAATTAATAGAAGATGAAGTGGAATTTTACAGTCGACTTGGTTATGTTGATTTAATTGGTTATTCTTTGGGTGGTGCATTAGTTAGGTATTTATGTGTAAAATACAAAACAATTAAAAAAGCTGTATTAATTAGTCCTGCAACATATTATTTTAGTCCATTATTTGGTATTGAAAGAATGAAATACCTATTTGGTGGTAAAACTAAAGATGAAAGGAAAAAGAATTACCAAGAATTAAGAGATAATGATAAAATGGCTTATCATGTTGTAAGAAGGCATACCTTAAAAAGATTTAAATTAGATAATGGGATTACATTTTGTAAACTTATTCAAAAGATCAATAAAATTAAAGGATTTAATCCAACCTCAACTTTAATTATTTGGGGTAAACTTGATGAACTTGTACCAAAATCATCAGTCAATTTTTGTTATCGAAATTGCATAAATAATAAAAAAGCTTTAGTAATGATTGATGGAGTAGGACATGTTATGTTAAGGAGTAATAAAGAACAAATTATAATTGATAAAATCATGGAATTCTTGAATGAATAAAAAGGTGAAAAGTATGACTGAACAAGATATACAAAATCGAATAAATGAACTTGTAAATTTACTGAATAAATATAATTATGAATATTATATTTTAGATAATCCCTCAGTTGAAGATGCTGAATATGATAATTTGATGATGGAATTAGAATCTTTGGAAAACCGATATCCTCAATATATTAGAAAAAATAGTCCCACTAAAAAAGTTGGGGCTTTCTTAAAGACTGATTTAGATACCATTATTCATCAAAATCAAATGATGTCATTAGGTGATGTGTTCAATAGTAATGAATTAAGAGATTTTGATGAGAAAATAAAAAAGGTCGTTCACCATTATAGTTATGTTATTGAATTAAAAATTGATGGAATTGCTTCATCTGCACATTATGAAAAAGGATTATTTACACTTGGTGCTACACGTGGCAATGGAATAACAGGTGAAAATATTACAAAGAATATGTTAATGATTCAAAGTTTACCTAAAATTCTGACCAAATCTATTGATATTGAAGTACGTGGTGAAGTTTATATGAGGAAATCGGTTTTGGAAAATGTAAATAAGAAAAGGGAAAAAGAAGGGTTAAGTTTATTTGCAAATCCAAGAAATGCGGCAGGTGGCAGTTTAAGACAATTAGATGAAAAGGTTACGAAAGAAAGACAATTAGATCAATTTTCATATACAATTGTACATCCCGAAAACTATGGAATAAAAACGCAAGTAGATGCCCTTAGTTATTTAGAAGAATTAGGTTTTAGTGTGAATCCTTATCATAAGCATTGTAAAGATATAGATGAGGTAATAAACGCAATCGATGAGTATAATCAATTGCGCAAAACTTTAGATTATGCAACAGATGGTATTGTCATTAAAGTCAATGAATTTGAACTATATGATGAAATTGGATACACTGTTAAAGTTCCTAAATGGGCAATTGCTTACAAGTTTCCAGCCGAGATGGTAACAACAAAATTAAAGGATATTGTTTTTACTGTAGGTCGAACTGGAAAAATTATTCCTAATGCGGTATTAGATCCTGTTTACATTGCAGGAACTGTTGTATCAAGGGCTACACTGAATAATGAAGATTTTATTGTTAGTAGAGATATTCGTATTGGCGATTATGTAAGAGTTAGAAAAGCAGGTGAAATTATTCCTGAAGTAGTTGATGTAGATATCTCTAGAAGACAAGAGGGTTTAAAACCTTTTGAAATGTTAAAATATTGTCCTAAATGTGGTAGTCCTATTGTTAAAGATGGTAGTGATGTTTTATATTTTTGTAAAAATCCAGAATGTGGTGGAAGAATTTTGGAAGGGATTATTCATTTTGCTTCCCGTGCTGCGATGGATATTGAAGGTCTTGGTGAAAAGCAAATTGAACAATTGTATTCAATGGGATATTTGACAGATGCTACTGATATTTATTTATTGAAAAATTATGAAAAGGACTTAGTTAGTTTAGAACGATTTGGTCAAAAAAAAGTGGATAATTTATTAGAGGCTATTGAAAAATCAAAACAAAATTCACTTGATAAGTTTATTTTTGGTCTTGGAATTCGTTTCATTGGGGCAAAGGCCGCAAAAACGTTAGCTAAAAGATACAAGTCAATCACTGAAATTAAAAATGCCACATATGAAGAATTATGTATGCTAGATGATATTGGTGAAGTAATGGCTAAAAGTATTGTAACTTACTTTCAAAATGATAAACATGTAGAATTAATCCATAAATTTATTTCGTATGGACTAAATCCTATAAGTAGTTTAGATCATACATCATTAATTTTTCATGGATTAACGTTTGTTCTTACCGGAACTCTACCTACAATGTCAAGAGAAGAAGCTACCAATTTAATTGAGGAATATGGTGGGAAAACCTCAAGTAGTGTTAGCAAAAATACATCATATGTATTAGCTGGTGAGGCTGCTGGAAGCAAACTAATTAAAGCACAAAATTTAGGGATTAAAATAATTAATGAAGATGAATTTAAACAAATGTTAAAAAAATAAAAAGGATAGCATTTAGAAAGGATAGATATGGATAGTGGAAAAATAATTATTAAAGGTGCAAGAGAAAACAATTTAAAAAATATTAATCTCGAAATTCCTCGCAATAAATTGATTGTTATGACAGGTGTTTCAGGTTCTGGTAAAAGTTCTCTTGCCTTTGATACAATATATGCAGAAGGACAAAGAAGATATGTCGAAAGCCTTTCAGCATATGCTAGACAATTTTTGGATAATGTTGATAAGCCCGATGTTGATTCAATTGAAGGATTATCACCAGCCATTTCGATTGATCAAAAAACAACTAGCAGAAATCCTCGTTCAACTGTTGGAACAGTTACTGAAATATATGACTATTTGAGACTATTATATGCTAGAATTGGCCATCCTGTATGTCCTAATCATCATATTGAAATAGCATCACAAACAGTTGAACAAATGTGTGATAAAGTTTTATCGTATGAAGATGATTCAAAAATAACTATTTTATCACCGATTGCAGAAGGTAGGAAAGGCACCTTTGAGAAAACTTTGGATTTATTACGAAAAGATGGATATTCAAAAGTAATTATTGATAACGAAATGTATGAGTTAGACGAAGAATTTAATCTCGATAAAAATAAAAAACATAATATATTAGTCGTGATTGATAGATTAAAATTAAAAAAGGATATTAGAAGTCGGCTTTATGAATCTTTAGAGGCAGCGTGTAATTTATCAGATGGTATTATTTATGTAGATATTAATGATGAAAGATTATTATTTTCTGAACACTATGCATGTCCGTATTGTGAGTTCACGGTTGGTAAGTTAGAACCTACGCTTTTTTCTTTTAATTCACCACTTGGTGCATGTCCAACTTGTCATGGATTAGGGTTTATTTCAACAATTGATCCATCACTTCTTGTAACTGATGAAAATTTATCGATTGCAGATGGAGCGATCAGATACTTAAAAAATATTATTTTTACGGAAAATTTAGAATGGCAAATGTATAAAGTTTTATTTGAGTATTATCATATTGATTTGTTTAAACCATATAAAGATTTAAGTGATGAACAAAAAGATATTATTCTTAATGGTTCTAAAGAACCGATTAAATATGAGATTCATTCTAGTGGTGGCATAACTATGCGTAAAAATAAAGTAATTGAAGGTTTAGCAACCCTTATTACTAGAAGATATGCTGAAACATCCTCATCTATGCAAAGAGAATATTATGGATCTTATATGAAAGAAATGATCTGTCCTACTTGTAATGGCAAAAGATTATCAGAGGTGGCTTTATCAGTTAAAGTAGGGGGTAAAAATATTTATGAATTTACGCAGATGTCTATTTTGCAAGCCTTAGATTTTATTGAAGGATTAAGACTTTCAATTGTTGAGGCTAAAATTAGTAATTTAGTTTTAAAAGAGATAAAAAATAGACTTTCTTTTTTAAAAGAAGTAGGGCTTGAATATTTAACATTATCTAGAAAGGCAGGAACTTTATCTGGAGGTGAAGCTCAAAGAATTCGTCTTGCTACTCAAATTGGTTCAAAACTTACAGGTGTTTTGTATGTTTTAGATGAACCATCAATAGGGCTCCATCAAAGAGATAATCATAAATTAATTGATGCTCTAAAAGAGATGCGAGATTTAGGAAATACTTTAGTAGTTGTCGAACATGATGAAGAAATTATGCATGAATGTGATTATATTGTTGATATCGGACCATTTGCTGGAGTACATGGTGGCGAAGTGGTTGCCTTAGGTACACCAAAAGAAGTAATGGAAAATAGAAATTCTATAACAGGCGATTATTTAAGCGGTAGAAGGAAAATTGAAGTTCCAAAAATAAGAAGAACTGGTAGTGGTAAATCTTTGATTATTCATGGATGTAGAGCAAATAATTTAAAGAATATTGATGTAGAAATTCCTTTGCAAAAATTAGTTGTAGTTACTGGTGTATCTGGTTCTGGTAAATCAACCTTAGTAAATGATATTTTGTATAATGCAATTTCAAATAAGTTATATAAAACAAAGGTTGATATTGGTCAGCATGATTATATTGATGGACTTGATGAAATCGACCGTGTAATTAATATTGACCAAGCTCCAATTGGTAGAACTCCAAGAAGTAATCCGGCAACATATACAGGTGTTTTTGATCCAATCAGAGATTTGTTTGCAACAACCATTGAAGCCAAAAAAAGAGGGTATACGAAAAGTAGATTTTCTTTTAATGTAAAAGGTGGAAGATGCGAGTCTTGTGGTGGTGATGGTGTGATTAGAATTTCTATGAATTTTTTGCCAGATGTTTATGTTCCATGTGAAGCATGCCATGGCTCTAGATATAACCGAGAAACTTTAGAATGCAAATATAAAGATAAAAATATTGCAGATGTTTTAAATATGACAGTTGATGAGGCATTAGATTTCTTTGAAAATATTCCTACTATTTATCCTAAAATAAAAACAATGAAAGATGTTGGACTTGGTTATGTTAAATTAGGACAAAGTGCTACAACTCTATCAGGTGGTGAAGCACAAAGAGTGAAACTTGCAAGTGAACTTCATAAAAAAATTACTGATAAAACAATCTTTATTTTTGATGAACCAACCACGGGATTACATACTTATGATGTTGATCAGTTGATGAAAATGATTGAAAACATTGTTGATATGAAAGCAACAGCGGTAATTATTGAACACAATTTAGATGTTATTAAGTTAGCAGATTACATTATTGATTTAGGTCCTAATGGTGGTGATGATGGTGGGCAAATAATAGCAACCGGAACGCCAGAGGAGGTAATGGAAAATCCTCATTCATATACAGGTTATTATTTGAAGAAAGTATTAGTGGGTAATTGGAGCAAGCAATAAAATGAAACAAAGATTTAAAATACCATTTAAATCTTTGTTTTTTCATTTGTACAATTTTTGACTTTCAATTATTTTTATGCTAAAATAGTTGCGTACACAACTAATTTTAATAAAAGAGGTGAAACCAATGACAACGCTTATGAGACAGATAAACATCATTAGTAGATGTGCTGCTAGTTATCGTGGTGAAAAGTTTAAAGATATAAAACTTTGTGCTGCCCACCATAGTTATATTATTCATATTTGCAAAAAACCAGGCATATCACAAGAAGAGTTAGCAAGACATATTTGTGTAGATAAAAGTAATGTAACCAGACAAGTGTTTAATTTAGAAAATTTAGGATATATTCAAAGAGTACAAAGTCAAAAAGATAAAAGGGTTATTGAAATTTATCCCACAACTAAAGCTTTAGAAATATTACCATATGTAAAAGAAGTCGTAAAGTTTTGGAATGAATATGTTACTCAAGATTTAAGCGATGAAGAACTAAAAGTACTTATGAAAATGATGGATAAACTTGTTTATCGAGCAAAAGGATATTTTGAAAATCAAGAGGTGAATTGATGAAGTTTATTTACCAATATATAAAACCTTTTATAGGGATTATGATAGTTGGATTGTTAATTAAAACTATTGGGACTTTAATAGAACTTGCTTTGCCATATATTTTAAGTTATATTCTAGATGATCTTGTTCCTAATGATGGTAGGTTGTCAATGATTATTCTTTGGGGAGGGATTATGATTTTATGTGCCTTACTTGCTCTTTTATGTAATGTAAAAGCCAATCGAATGGCTTCTAAAGTGGCACGTGATTGTACTAGAAAAATTCGACATGACTTATTTTATCAAACAATTACTCTTTCAGGAAAACAATTAGATTATTTTACTATCCCTTCCTTAGAAGCTAGAATTACAACTGACACATATAATGTTCAAAATTTTATTGGTAGGATACAGCGATTAGGTGTAAGAGCGCCACTGTTATTAATGGGAGGACTAGTTGTAACTTTAATTATGGATGCTTATTTATCGTTAGTTATGATTGCAATTTTACCAATTATTTTTATTGTTGTTCTATTTATATCTTTAAAAGGAGTAAAACTCTACGCTAGCGTACAAGATTCGGTAGATGGAATGGTTCGTGTAGTTAGAGAAGATACACAAGGCATTCGAGTGATCAAAGCCCTATCTAAAGTAGAAAAAGAGCAACAAAGATATGATAAAGTTAATAAAAAATTAATTAATGCAGAGAAAAAAGCAAGTCTTGCAATGGGATTTGTTAATCCTATAATGAGTTTATTAATGAATCTTGGAATCACTTTTGTTGTATTAATTGGTGCATATCGTGTAATGAATAGGCAAACAGAACCAGGTAAAATTGTTGCTTTCACGCAGTATTTTACAATGATTTCTACTGCAACTTTATCAATTACACGAATATTTATGATGTATACTAAAAGTTCTGCTTCCGCAAGTAGGATTGCAGAAGTGATGAATACTGTTAAAGATTTAGAAATTGCTAGTTTAGATATATATCCATTGGTTGAAAATGATGATTATATTGTTTTTGATAATGTATCTTTTTCATATAATCAAACAAAAGATAATTTAAAAAACATTAGTTTTCGCTTAAGTAAAGGACAAACTCTAGGTATTATTGGAGCAACCGGTAGTGGAAAAACTACTCTTGTTCATTTATTGATGCGTTTTTATGATGTAAATAAGGGTGCAATTAGAATTGGTGGGAAAGATATTAGAACAATTCCGGAAAAAGATTTACATATTTTATTTGGTATTGTAATGCAAAATGATTTTTTATTTTCTGATACTATCTTAGAAAATATTCGTTTTGGCAGAGAAATTTCACAAGATGATATTGAAAAGGCTATACAAATTTCACAAGCATATGATTTTATTATGTCATTTCCTGAAGGCTTGAATCATGTTTTATCACAGAAGGCTACAAACATTTCAGGTGGACAAAAACAAAGGTTATTGATTGCTAGGGCTTTAGCTAATCATCCTGAAATTTTAATTTTAGATGATTCCTCTTCGGCTTTGGATTACAAAACTGATGCTAATTTAAGGAAAGCTATTTTGCAAAACCTTAAAGATACCACATCTATTATTGTTACCCAAAGGGTTAGTTCGGTTATGAATGCTGATTTAATCATTGTTTTAGAAGAAGGAGAAATTATTGGGATGGGAAATCATCAAGATTTACTCAATACTTGTGAAGTATATAAAGAGATTAGCGAATCACAAATAGGAGGTAGTTTCATTGATTAATAAAAAGAAAAGACCTATTTTTTATCGTCTTTTTCAATATATGTTAAAGTTTTGGTATTTGACTTTGTTTGCTTTTATTTTTTCTATGATAGCTAATTATTTAGCTCTTTTAGGACCTATGTATTTAGGAAATGCAATGAATGCCATTTCTAATAAAACAGGAGTTTTAATTGATGAGGTAATTTATAATTTTTGGCAAATGCTTTTTTGTTATATTACCTCATTTGTTTTATCTTATTTGTTAACAATTATAATGGTTATATTAAGTCAAAAAATTACATATTTAATGCGAAAACAACTTTTTGAAAAATTAACAATTTTACCCATTGCTTATTTTGATACGCATTCAACTGGAGATATTATTAGCAGAATTTCCTATGATATTGATACAGTTAATGCAACTTTATCAACTGATTTAATACAGGTTGTAACAAGTATTTATACAGTTATTGGTTCACTTTATTTTATGATTATGATATCAAAACCACTTATTTTAGTCTTTGTTATCACCGTCCCAATTTCTATTATTTTTACAAAATTGAAAGCAAAAAAGATTCAGCCTCTTTTTAGATTGAATTCCAAAAAATTAGGCGAGTTAAATGGTTTTGCAGAAGAGATGCTATCAGGTGCTAAAACAATAGGTGCCTATTATCAATATGAGGATATAATAAAAAAATTTGATCAAAAAAATGATGCGGCAGTGGAAGCATATTATAATGCAGAATATTATGGTGCAATGATTGGACCATCGGTTAATTTTATTAATAATCTATCTATTTCATTAGTTATGATTTTTGGGGGAATTTTATATTTATTATCACAGAAAGAAATTGTTACTGAAGGACAACTTTGGTTTATCACAATTGGAGGGATTACTCAATTTGTAATGTATTCTCGTAAATTTGCAGGACCAATCAATGAATTTGCCAATATTATTAGTGAATTTCAATCAGCCTATACTGCAGCGGAAAGAATTTTTAGAATTATTGATGAAGAACCAGAACCACTAGATAACCAAGATGCAATTGTGTTAGAAAATACATTAGGTGATGTAGAATTAAAAAATGTAGAATTTGGTTATACAGAAGAAAAAATGATTATCCATAATCTTTCTTTTCATGCAGAACCTGGCAAAACTATTGCAATTGTTGGACCAACAGGTGCTGGTAAAACAACTATTATCAATTTATTAATGCGATTTTATGATATTACTAGTGGAAAAATATTAGTAGATAACCAAGAAATTATGAATATTACAAGGGATAGTTTAAGATCATCTTATACAATGGTTTTACAAGACACATGGCTTTTTTATGGTACTATTTATGAAAATATTATTTATGGAGCAGAAGATGCCACAATAGAGGAAGTTATTGAGGCTGCAAAGGCTGCAAAAATTCATTCTTTTATTGAACAATTACCTCAAGGGTATCACACTTTACTATCAGATGATGGTATTAATATATCTAAAGGTCAAAAACAATTGATTACCATTGCAAGAGCAATGCTACCAAAAAGTAAAATGTTGATTCTTGATGAGGCGACATCAAATGTAGATTCAAGAACAGAAATTAAAATTCAAAATGCTATGTCAACATTAATGAAAAATCGTACATGTTTTGTTATTGCTCATCGTTTGTCAACCATTCAAAATGCGGATTTAATATTAGTTGTTAAAGATGGGAATGTCATTGAACAAGGTACTCATGAACAATTACTTGCAAAAGGTGGATTCTATGCTAGTTTATACCATTCACAATTTTCATAGTTAAAAATCAATTCTAGTTAGAATTGATTTTTTTATATAAAAAATGAATGATAAAGTGAAAAATTATAAAAAATAAAAGCAATATTATTGCTATACTTATATTAATAGTATCTATAACAGCTTTTTTATCATACAACATATTTTTTAGAGAAGATACTAATTCTTCATATGCGCTTTCTAAATATGGTTCTAGAAGTGATGAAGTAAAACAAATACAAACCAAATTAAAAAGATGGGGTTATTACTATGGAAATGTGGATGGAATTTATGGCTCACAAACACTTTCTGCAGTAAGATGGTTTCAATCTAAAAATGGATTAACCGTAGACCGGCATAGCAGGACCTAAAACTCTTTCGGCAATGGGAATAAATTCTTCAAGTTCTTCAAACACAACAACAAATTCTAGCTCAGATTTAAACTTACTTTCACATTTAGTATACGCAGAAGCAAGAGGAGAGCCATATTCTGGGCAAGTTGCAGTAGCATCAGTTGTATTAAATAGGGTGAAAAATTCATCATTTCCAAATACAGTTGCTGGAGTAATATACGAAAGAGGTGCTTTTTCAGTAGTAAGTGATGGACAAATAAATTTAACTCCAAATGAAACTGCAAAAAAAGCAGCACAAGATGCAATAAACGGATGGGATCCATCTTATGGGGCAATATATTATTTTAATCCAAACACAGCAACAAGTGCATGGATTTGGTCAAGGCCAGTAACAGTAGTAATAGGAAATCATAGGTTCTGTAAATAAATTGCAATTGTGTGAGGGGGAATTCTAGGGACTGTCCCTTAAAATCACCAAACCTGGGGATTTTGGGGACTGTCCTGAATTCATCCGGAACTAAACAAATTCCAATTTATCTAATTGTTGACTTTTAACTAATATATTGATAATATATACACATAAATGGAGGAATAAATGATACTATACCCAGATATATATTTAACAAATGTAAAAGAAATTACAGTAGAATTATTACATAAAAACAATATTAAAGGATTATTGTTAGACGTTGATAACACACTAATTGATTTTGAATTAAAGATATTAGAAGGTTCTAAAGACTGGATTAATAACTTAAAAGAAAATAATTTCAAATTATGTATATTGTCGAACACTAACAAGATTGAAAAGGTAAAAATGGTTGCAAAAGAGCTGGATATACCGTACATATTTTTTGCTAAAAAGCCATTTAAAAAAGGGTTCAAACAAGGAGCTGAATTCCTAGAGTTAAGTCCAAACCAGATAGCTGTTGTAGGGGACCAAATAATGACAGATGTGCTTCGGCGGAAATAGAATGAAAATGTTTACAATTCTTACAAAGCCATTAGGTAAAAAAGATATATTTATTACAAGAGTAAAAAGGCCTTTAGAAAATATGATAATTAAAAGATATTTAAAAAGGCAAGAAAGAAAGCAGGAGAAGAAAGATGTATTTTAATGATGTACATATATTATATTATGTTTTATTTATATTAGTAGGAGGAACAATAGGTCAATTTATAGATTATGTAAGTAAATGCTTCATCGAAGAAAGAAGAATATTTGCAAAAGAGAGTTTTAGTAAATATAAAAACTGTGCTTCCAAACTATATATTAATTTTAGGGATAGCAATTGCATATGCAGGATTACTATATAAATTTGGATTACACTCAGGCTTTAAAGAGAATTTGGATTTAATAAAATATGTAATACTAATTCCAATGCTTGCATGTGCTTTTTATGTAGATTTAAAAGAACAAATAATACCAAACAGATTAAATTTATTAATATTTGAAATAGGATTAGTGTTCTTATTTATATATGGCTTTATAAATATAAATATTTCGTTAAATTTACTACTTGGAATGCTAGCAGGAGGAGGAATTTTCTTAATTATAACATTAATTGGAGGCCTTATTGCAGGCAAAGAAGCAATGGGAATGGGAGACGTAAAATTAATGGGAGCACTTGGATTATTCTTTGGACTACAAAATATTGTAGTAATTTCTGTTTTGGCATTTCTAATAGGAGCAATAATTAGTATTGCTATAATGATAATAAAAAGAAAAGGTACAGATACATATATACCATTTGGGCCATTTATTGTAATCGCATCAGTTATAACAATATTTGTACCATTTAGTATTTTATTTACAATGTTAATGAAAATATTTACATTAGGAATGTATTAAAATATTTATAGAAAGAAGGTGGCTCTATGAACTATAAAATGCGTGCTTTAAGAGAAAGAATGAAAAGTTTAAATTTAGAAGGAATGATAGTAACTAATCCAATCAATATTAGATACTTAACTAACATTACTTCAGAAGGAACTTTATTAATAACGAGAAAAGAAAATATATTTATAACATATACAATGTACATAGAAGCAGTAAATAGTGTTCTTACTATAAATGATGACATAATAGTAATGGATTATAGAGACATTACAAAAGAAGAATATGAGAAATTTTTTACATTCTGTGAAAATGTAGGATTTGAAGAAAACTATGCAACATATGAACAATATAAAAATATAAAGCAAAGGTATAAGGCGAATAATTTAGTAGAAACAGAAGGGATAATTGAGAAACAAAGAATAGTTAAAGATGAAGAAGAAATAAATAAAATTAGAAAAGCATGTGAGATTACAGACAATTGTTTTACTCATTTATTAAGCTATATAAAAACGGGAATGACAGAAAAACAAATTGCTTTAGAAATAGAAATGTATTTTAAAACACATGGAGCAGATGGAGTTTCTTTTGACCCAATAGTAGCAATAGGAGAAAACTCATCAATTCCGCATTGGATTCCAGGAGATAGAAAAGTAGAAATGGCAGATCCAATACTAATAGATATGGGATGTAAATATGAGGGATATTGTTCGGATATGACAAGAACTATATTTATGGGTTGTATCTTAGAAGAAATTAAACCTGTATATGATTTAGCATTAAAGAACCTTGAACTCTCAACAAAAGAGATAACAGATGGGTATACAATAAAAACAGCTGCCAATATGGTTGAAAGCGATTTTAAAGTAAATGGCTACAATTTAATTCATGCATTAGGACATGGAGTAGGATTAGAAGTACATGAGCTACCATTTATTAGACTAAAAAATGAAGCAAACTTTAAAGAAAATATGGTTATTGCTGACGAGCCTGGAATATATTTGCCAGGAAAATATGGAATAAGAATAGAAGATACACTATTAGTTACAAAAGATGGCTCAGAAAGATTAACAAAATCAGAAAGAGGATATGTTGTAATATAGTAAAATAGATATAAGTAGCACCTTCAAAATTAGCAAAAAGCTAGTTGCTTGAAGGTGCTATTTTAAAAGGCGACTAAAGTCGTTTTGTTTCCAATACTTGCAAAAATCTCCAAAAAGAGTTATAATATTTACATAATGCGTTCAAATAATCTAAATATATTAGGAGGTTTACATGAAATCAATAGATAACCTTACATTAATTCAAATAATAAACAGATACAAAGATATAATTGGAGACGATTTAGAAAGTTTTATATATTCAAAAATTTTTGATGATAAAATAATACAAAGCATTGAAGAAAGTATTCAAAATAGAGTTATTTTAAATACTGATGAAGAGAGACAAAGAATAGCATATCAGTTACTTATGGAAATTTTAAAAAACCCACAAAATAGTCTTAATACAGATAACTCAATAAAAAGACAATTCATTGCAGAAATAATGAAAACATATCCAGATAGAATAAAAACAGGAACAAAAAAAGAAATGAAGGACCTTATTTTAGATGGAAAACCTATTGCAATTTATGAATTTCCAAGCCAAAAGTATAGAGGAATAAGAGAAACTTTAATATTCACAAAAGAAGAACCAAAAAGTATAGATTCTATATATGATGAGAAAAAAAGAAAATTATTTAAAGAAATAATGGATACAATTACAATAGAAGACATAAGTTCAATTATAAAGCCTGAATATAAAGATGCTGTGCTTGGGGCAATAATGAAAAAGATAACAATGCAGTATTTTGTAGATAAAAAAGGAATGAAACCTCAAGATTTTAAAGAAATGTATTTGGATAAAGTGGCTGAAGATAAAGAAACTATTGTTAAATTAGATGATAAAGATGCAGGAATATGTATAACAGAATTATTACAAGAGTATGTATCAGAAAATTTTTATTTAATGGACAGAGAAGCAATATTATTAAATGCAGCAGCAAGATTAATGCTTGGGGTTAGAGTTTGCGAAGGAGAGCAAGTAGGAGACTTAATCTTAAGAAACAATGATGAAAGTAAAAAGCAGATACTAATAGAATGTAGTATATTAGAAATAAAAAAGATTCTTAAAGAATTAAAAACTGGAAAATATACAAATGCAAAATATAAAGTAGTTGACAATGATGGAGAGACAATTATAGAAGCAGATGAAAAAAATATAGAAGAATTTTTAGCAAGGTGTACAGATACAAGATATCTTTCAGATTTGTATATAGATAAATTGCATGCAAATTTGGCAGTTGGTACTTTCCCGGAAAATTTAGAGGAACTAAAAATAGCGGGAGTTGGACTAGAAGATGTTACACATATAATAGAGAGTTATGAAGAAGCTGAAGACAAAGATGAAAAAGAAAAACTTTTAACTTCTGCAAATGCTCTTGCGAGGTATTTATTAAGAAATACGGAACTAAAAGAGGAAGATTTTATAGATTTATATGTAAATGGAAATGCAAATTTAGAATTAATAGAACAGATGAAACTAGGTGAAATGCCTAAAGAGTATTTTGATACTAGATTTATGGAACTTTTTAGTGAAGATGTATATTTTGATACAAAGGAATCAAATACTAAATTAAAAAGATATGCAAATTTATATTCTGTATTAAGGGAGCAAGAACAAATAGATACAACAACTGATGATTTAGTAGTAAAACTTTCTGGTATGTTTGGAGAAGAGTTTATACCAAATATAATGGGAGAATTATATAAAACAGGAATTGCAGATATTGAAGAGGCAATGCAATGGTTAGGAGGAGAATTTATAGCAACTCAATACAAGCAAGGAATATTAAAACCAGTGGAAATACGAGGAATATACGATAAAGGAATGATTAGTTTAAAAGAATTAGCAACAATGATTAATTCACTAAATGATAATACAGAAAAATTTATGATTATAAGTAGTATATTTTCAGATGCAGAGAGTATGGAAACAAGACAAAGCCTTTTAGAAGAATGCATGAAATTGGAAGAATTAGAAAGAAATAATACTTCAAAACGTGAAAGACAAGATAGAATTGAACCAAGAATTATAATAGAACATAATAAATATACAAGTGATCCAATAGCAAGATTTTCAGTAATGAAATTATTAGATAAAGAATATGAACTTGAAATTACAGAAGATGGACATGCATTAGTGCATTTACCAAATTTAAAAAAGGTAATAATAGAAAAGATGCTATCAAAATATGGAGAACCATATTATGGAGCTGCTACATATATAGTAGATGAAGATTATTTTGAACAATATAGAGAAAAAATAGTTACTGATAATAAAATAAATAGAAGCAAACTTAGTGATGATATAATATTTAGAGGAGTGGATAGAGTTATACATTCACCAACAGGATGGGGAAAAGGAATAAAAAAAGTCTTAAATATTACTGAAGAAACAAAAAAATATATAATGGAGTGATAAAATGAATGAATATGGATATGTAAAAGTAGGTGCATCTACTTTAGAACTTAAGGTATCAGATACAATATACAACGTTCAAATGATAAAAAAACAAATAGATGAAGCAGTAAAAGCAGTAGAAGAAAGCAGAAGAAAAATTGAAAGGGAATAAAATGTTTGAAATTTTAGAATATAGTAATAAAATAAAAGAGCTATATATAGGAAAAGACACAATCAACAAAATTATTGAAGCTTATAAGAAATCTATTATAGAAAATGAAGAATCAATAAAAAAAATATATGATATTGATAAAAAAGATTCTAGTATAAGTTTTGATATAAAAAGGACAATAGATTTATTAGAAACATATAAAAATAAAGAGCCAATTCAAAATGTAAATAAACAAGTAATATGTGTTACATATTATGCTAATCCATATATAACAATAAATTTATGTATGCAATCGTTATTAAAAAAGACAGCGATAATATCATTAACAGAAGATGGATTAGTTAATACAAATATGATTTTAATAAAAATATTTAATCAAGTACTAGAAGATTTTAAAATATGCAAAATGATAGAAAATAGAGAACTTAATAAAGAGGAAAAAGAGTACATATTAAAACATCAAATAAAAATAATATGTGTTGGAAATACTAGCACATATTTCTATTTTAAGAAAAACAACAAAAAAGAATTGGAATATGTTCCTTTTAGAAATATGGCAATATATTGTGACGACAAAGATTATTTAGACTTACAATTTGAATTATATAAATATGCAGTAAAAAATGGAATAGAAGCGGAAGTATATGAGGATTTAGATGAGTTTATAGAGTGCACAAAAAATGATTATAAATTGGAATTTTTAATTGCATTTATAAAATATAAAAAAACAAGAGAAACATTGGAAGAAGAATTAGAGAGTAAGAAGCTATATATTAATAAAAATCCATTTAAAAATGAGACATTTAAAATAGATATAGTATAATACTTGATTTTTTCCATAAAATATATTAAAATAAATAAGAT
>ERZ780148.1009-NODE-1009-length-20694-cov-5.141286_pt1 | contig 20694 bp, 17 predicted proteins | sample MGYA00510984_ERZ780148 | MGnify/ENA primary metagenome ERZ780148 (study PRJEB29588, sample SAMEA2160902) | human gut metagenome | biome: human gut; feature: human-associated habitat; material: faeces | place: Denmark | collected 2008/2010 ...
CCCTGCCGTAAAAAAATGGAAAGGCAAGAACGGCTGGATATTCGATATAGGTCAGAATATAGCAGGATTCGGCGAATACAACATATACGGCAAAAAAGATACGACGGTGGTATTCCGTTATTCGGATATACTTACAGAGGAAAACGAGCTTGATTTCGACGCTCTTTCCTGCTTTGTGAATTCGGGCGAATTTCAGACGGACAAATACACGAAAAAGAGCGACGGAAAAGAGCATTTTATGCCGACTTTCGTATATCATGGCTTCCAGTACATAGAAGTAAGCGGGATAGATTACGAGCCGGAGCTTTCCGATATAGTCGGCGTTGCCGTGTGCACGGACGTAAAGGAGATAGGTCATTTCTCCTGCTCCGACGAGATGTTAAACAAGCTCCAACATCTTTGCCGCTGGTCCACTCTTTCAAACCTCGAATCTTTCCCGACGGATAACCCGCACAGAGAGAAGAACGGCTGGACAGGCGACACTATGGCGTCGTGCGAGCAAATGCTCACAAACTTCGGCACGCGCTCTTTTATGACGAAATGGAGCGGGGATATACGTTCTTCTCAACGTCCCGCAGGACAGATCCCCTGCGTCGTTCCCTCCACAGGCTGGGGATATTACGGACTTATAGGACCCGACTGGTCCGCGGCGATGATATCGGTGCCGTATTACGTATATCTCTACAACGGGGACCGCGACGTGCTTTTCGAAAACTACGAAGCGATAAAGAAAAATATAGAATTCATGCTCTCCATGACGGAGGATTATACTCTTAATTACGGTACGGGTGACTGGTGTGCGCCTTTCATAGGTCCCGCGCTCGGTAAAAACATGGGTTCTTATAAATGCCCCGTCGAAGTAAGCGATACGGGATTTTTATACAACGCCGCAAAAAAAGCGGAAAAAATGGCGTCGATCTTCGGAAATGTAGAAGAAAAAGAATATTACGGCGAGCTTGCCGCCACCGTTAAAAATGTTTTCCGCGAGAAATTCTTCGATAAAGAAACCTATACGGTAAAAGGCGATTGCCAGACCGCAACGGGAGTAATGCTCTTCTTCGGTCTTTACGATAATGATGAAGAGAAAAACGGTCTTGTAAAGAGACTTATAGAGCAGATAGAGGAAAAGGATTTCCATGTCGATTTCGGCGTTCTCGGCTGCAAATTCGTAATGCATACGCTCGGCGCGGAAGGACACGGAGATATCGGCACGCGCATGATCTCTCAAAAGACGTTCCCCGGCGTTGCCGAATGGATATCGCGCGGCGCTACCACGCTTTGGGAGTGCTGGAACGGCGGCGGTTCGCATAACCACCATATGTTCTCCGACCTTTCGGCGTTTATGTATAAATACATAGCCGGAATATCCCCCGATGAGGACGAACCGGGATTCAAGCACGTCATATTCAGACCCGCGTTTGACAGCGGACTTGAAAGCGCCGGCGCTTCCCACGACAGCATGATAGGAAAAGCCGTCTGCGAGTGGACGCAGAAAGAAGACAGCGCCAATCTTTCTCTCACGGTTCCCTTCGGCGCCCACGGTACGCTCTATCTTCCCTCCCGCTTTGCGGGAAAAATAAAAGAGGACGGAAAAGTTCTCGATTGCCGCGTTGAAAACGTAAAGGCTGTATACGAGCTTCTCTCAGGAGAGCATATATTGAAAGCGTGATTTCCACAAAAATGTGGAAAAGTCTGCTTTGTTTTAAGAAAGAGGAAAAATAATGCCCAGAATACTTCACATAGCGGATATACATCTCGACTCCCCGTTCTCTCTTTTCGATGCCAAAAAGGCGCAGGTGAGAAGAAACGAGCTTCGCGGAACGTTCACATCTGTAATGATGTACGCGAAAATGCGCGAAACGGATATAGTCATAATCGCGGGAGACCTTTTCGACAGCGATTTTGTGACAAAGGAAACGATGAATCTGATAGTTTCGCAGTTTGAGGAAAATCCCTCCTGCCGCTTTGTGATAACTCCGGGAAATCACGATCCGGCAACATCCCAGGGACCGTATCTGAAAACAAAATTCCCCGACAACGTCTATATTTTCAAAAACGAAAATACAGAGAGGCTCTCCTTTGACGATATCGGCGTAGACGTATACGGTTTTGCATATACATCGGAAAAATATGAGGAAAATCCTCTCGAACGTCCGATAATCCCCGACGAAAGCAAAATAAACATTTTCGTCGCGCATACGGATATATCGGGAAATAAGAGCACATACTGCCCGCTTTCGGAAAGGGATATCGCAAAATGCGGCTGCGATTATGCGGCGCTCGGGCATATCCATGCGGGAAGCGAGATAAAAAAATCGGGAAATACGAAATTTGCCTATTCCGGCTGTCCGGAGGGACGCTCTTTTGACGAATGCGGAATAAAGGGCGGAATATTTATAACAGCGGAAAACGACGGCGGAGTAAAGAAGCTCTCTTTTGAACGTCCCCGTTTTTGCAAGCGCAGATACGAAAAGGCGGAGATCGACGTAAGCGGTCTTTTGACGCATGAGGACATGTGCTCCGAAATAAAGAAGAGGATCACGGAAAAGGGTTACGGCAAGGATACGCTTCTCCGCGTAAAGCTCACGGGAATGGTTTCTCCGGAAGCGCGCTTTTCTCCCGAAAAAACGGATTCCTCCGAACTTGGGCTGTTTTATGTTGAGGTTTCTGACAACACTCTTCCGCTTCTCGATTTCGAGGAACTGAAAAACGACATCTCCATAAAAGGGGCGCTTTTCAGAGAGCTTTTGCCGAAGCTCAAAAGCGAAGACGAGCACGAAAGAAAGATAGCGTCTATGGCGCTCAAATACGGGCTTTCCGCTCTTACGGGTTCGGAAATAATAGATTTCTGACGAGAAAATATATTTTTCCGTAGTGGACGCGAAATATTATGATATGACCTTGCCGCAGATGTCAGACACCTTCTGAGGCGCGGTGGATATATAGGGCTTTCAGCGGATATGATACACCATGAAAGCCTTTGCGGAAAGTCTCCTTGCGGCGGTTATGATCGTCGCGGCGTGATAAGGCGTGCTTTAACGCTTGATCGTTTCAAAGAATGACGCGGTAATTTTACCGAAAAAATAAAAAAGAGGTATTGATTATGGAAGACAAAATAAAAAAACTTCAAGAAAGAATGCCGCAGGAAGCGGACGCCTTTCTCACCGCGGACGAAAAAACGGTGCTTTATCTCACGGGATTCGATATGACGGACGGCGCGCTTTTCGTAATGCGCGACGAGGCTTTTCTTTTCGTTGATTTCAGGTATATAGAAGCGGCAAGAGAGGAAGCAAGAGGTTGCTCTGTCGTAATGCCGGAAAAGAACTTTTTTGAAAATATAAATGCTCTTATAGCGGAGCGCGGAATAAAGACGGTAGGCTTTGAAGAGGACAAATTTACCGTATCCTCTTTTGAAGCGTACAAAAGACGCATACCCTCCGTCGGTTTTGTGAAAATGGGAAGCGTCATAACGGAAATGGCGAAGATAAAGAGCATAGAGGAAATGGAGCTTATAGCTCACGCAGAGCACATAGGCGACATGGCTCTTGCCGATACGCTCCCGCTTATAAAGCCCGAAATGACGGAAATAGACGTTGCTCTCGAACTCGAATACCACATGAGAAAGCACGGAGCGTCGAAAACGAGCTTTGATACGATATGTGTTTCGGGAACGGCGTCCAGCCGCCCTCACGGTGTCCCGAGAAACGTAAAGCTCGAACGCGGATTTCTTACTATGGATTTCGGCTGCATATATAAAGGCTACTCTTCCGATATGACAAGAACAGTTTGTCTCGGAATGCCCGACGAAGAGATGAAAAAGGTGTACAATACCGTTCTCGAAGCGCAGACAAAGGCGATAGAGGCAGTACACGAGGGCGCCGACTGCGGAGAAATTGACGCCGTCGCAAGAAATATAATAAACGACGCGGGATATTATGGCCGTTTCGGGCACAGCCTCGGACACAGTCTGGGAATATATATTCACGAAAGCCCCCGCCTTTCCCCGAAAGCTTTCGGAGAAAAACTTTGCGTAGGACACGTATTTTCCGTAGAACCCGGCATATATATAGAAGGTAAATACGGCGTGAGAATAGAAGATGTTCTGCAAATAAGAGAGAGCGGCGTCGTAAATATCGCAAAAAGTCCGAAGGAATTATTGGTACTGTTTTGATTTTTTGTAAAAAACTATTGATATTTCCTTGTTTTTCAGGTAAAATAAAAAGCGTATATAAATATTTGCCGACAAAAATATAAAATTCGGCATTCGGAGGATAAAAATTTTATGGTAATAGCAGGCGATTTTAAAAACGGAATAACATTCGAACTTGACGGCAACGTAATGCAGGTAGTAGAATTCCAGCACGTAAAACCCGGCAAGGGCGCGGCTTTCGTTCGTACAAAACTTAAAAACGTAATTTCCGGCGGTGTTACGGAAAGAACATTCAACCCCACGGACAAGTTCCCCCCCGCAATAATAGAGAGAAAAGAAATGCAGTACCTCTATTCCGACGGAGACCTTTATTATTTCATGGACATGGAATCCTATGAACAGATGCCCATATCCAAAAACGTTCTCCCCGACGCTTTCAAATTTGTAAAGGAAGAAATGCTCTGCAAGATCCTTTCTTACAAAGGAAACGTTTTCTCGGTAGAACCTCCTATGTTTGTTGAGCTCGAAGTAACGGAAACAGAACCCGGACTTGCAGGCAACACGGCTACAAACACCCTCAAACCCGCAACGCTTGAAACAGGCGCTGAAATAAAAGTTCCGCTCTTTGTAAACATCGGTACCAGAATCCGTATAGATACAAGAACAGGCGAATATATCGAACGTGCGTAAAATGCATTAGTGAAAGGTAAAAATATAATGACATTAACTGAAAAAGTAGCCTTTGTAAAAGGAATTGCCGAAGGCATGAACCTTGAAGGCGACACAAATACAAACAAGCTTCTGAAAGCGATAATCGACGTTCTCGACGATATGGCAAAGACCGTTTCCGATCTTGAAGAAAATGTGGATTATCTTGACAAATACATCGAAGAAGTGGACGAGGACCTCGGCAATGTCGAAGAAGACCTCTACTGCGACGACGATGAAGACGAAGATGATGACGAATGCGACTGCGATTGCGATTGCGATGACTGCGACGGAGACTGCGCCGCTGTTGTCTGCCCTGTCTGCGGAGAAGAAGTTTTTGTTGACGAAACAATGGATTTCGATCATATAAACTGCCCTTCCTGCGGTGCCGAATTCAGTTGCTCCTGCGAGACGGAATGCGAAAATTGCTCCGGCTGCGACGGTGAATAAAAGGACAAGAAGTGTGTAAAATTAAAGAAGCCGTCGCTGACGGCTTCTTTATTCGGTAAAAAGAGAAAAAATAACTGCCGGAGTCTTTATTTTATGGAAATGTTTTTAGCTGTTTTGCTTTTTGTGATAGGCCTTGTCCTTATAATCAAGGGCGGAGACTTTTTTGTGGATGCCGCAAGCTGGATCGCGGAAGTGTCTGGCATACCTAATTTTATAATAGGCGCGACGATAGTAAGTCTTGCTACGACGCTGCCGGAACTCCTTGTTTCGATAATGGCGACAGCGGGCGGACAGACGGGTATTGCCGTCGGAAATGCCGTCGGCTCGGTTACCGCCAATACGTCGCTTATACTTGCGATATCGCTGGTGTTTGCTCCCTGTGTTGTTTCAAGGAAGCAGTTTGGACTAAAAGGCTTTCTTATGATCCTTTCGTCTGTGCTTCTCTTCGTTCTTTCCCTTTCGGGACATCTTAAACTTTTGCCGTCTCTTCTTCTTTTTATAGTGCTCGGTGTTTTTGTTTATGAAAATATCGCGTCTGCAAAAAAAGAGGGCGGAAATGTCGAAAGACGACGCATAGAGAACAAAAAAGAAATTGTTGTCAATATACTTAAATTTATATTCGGTGCCGCCGGTATCGTTATAGGTGCAAGACTCCTTGTGGATAACGGTACGGTAATAGCGGAAAAGCTCGGCGTCCCGGATTCTATCATAGGCGTCACCATGATAGCAATAGGTACTTCTCTTCCGGAACTTACAACGGCTATCATCGCCCTTGTAAAGAAGAAGGGAAATCTTTCCCTCGGAAATATAGTCGGCGCGAATATAATAGATATGACGTTGATTCTTCCTATCTGTTCTGCCGTTTCCGGCGGAACTCTCGTGGTTTCAAATCAGGCGTTGAGACTCGATATGCCCGTGTGCATATTGGCGGGGCTTGTCGCGATCGTTCCTACTTTTATTTTCGGAAAAACAAAGAGATATCAGGGAATTGCGCTTCTTGTTATTTATGCGGCGTATATAGTGCTGCTCATGAAATATTTTATTTAATGTAAAACGGAGAAAAAAATGAGGATAACGAAAAAGATCTTTGCATTGATACTTGTCGTTTTTATGGTGGCGGGTTCGCTTGTTTCGTGTCAGAAAAAACCCGATTCATCAAGAACGCTTTACGCTGTTTATGATGGCAGTAAATTTATTTACGCCGACGATACGGATTTTATGGATTTTCTCTGGACAAACATATACAGCTTTGCTATCGAAAACGGCGGCAGACAACTGACATCGGAAGAATATTCTTCTATGATAACACGAGCCATAAAGAGCACTCTTGTTATGAGAACGCTTGAAAAACGCTTGAAAAAAGCGGGTTATTCGGTTGATGAGGACAAGATAAGACTTGCGGCTGTTTCCGACGCGGAGAATTTCGAGAAAAATTACGAAGGCGGATATGAAAAATTCCTCTCTGAATGGAATCTTTCGAAAAATGCGCTTTTTATGGTAAATAAATACCAGGCGATGATCGATCTTGCCGCCGAAAAGCTTTCGGATTACAAACCCGCGACGGACGAAGAGGCTAATGAATATTACCTTGATAATTCGATAAATTATTATGAACCGCCGGCATATCAGCTTTACAGCCTTGTGCTCCAAGTATCCGATCCTTCCGATTCAGCGAAAAAGGCAGAAGTCCTTTCCGATGCCAAGGCTTATATAGAGCGTCTTCGCGCAGGAGAAGCTTGGGATAAGGTAAAAGAATCTGCTTTTATAAAATATAATGAAGAAAAAAAGGAGGCGATATCTATGGCAAGAACAGCAAATGTATTTGCACGTGTCGAACCTGAAGTAAAAGAACAGGCAGAGCAGGTGCTTGATCGACTTGGCATTCCAATGTCCAATGCGGTAGGAATGTTTCTGAGACAGATTGTACTCCAGAGAGGAATTCCTTTTGAAATGAAACTTCCGGCTTATGAGGAACCTGTTGCGTATGGTTCTCTTACAAAGGAACAGTTCGATGCAGAAATAGAAAAAGGCATGGAAGATATTAAAGCAGGCAGAGTATATTCAGCAGATGAAGTTGAAGCAGAAATGAAACGGGAATTTGGTATATGAAATATAAAGTGATGTATACAGCAGGAGCCAAAAGAGATCTGCGAAATATTTTCAGATATATTTCAGAGGAACTGTTAGCTCCAGAGAACGCTGCCGGACAGACAGACCGAATTATGGCTGCTATTCGAAAGCTGGACACCATGCCGAATAGAAACCGGCTTTATGAGGAAGAACCATGGCACAGCAGAGGACTTCGGTTCTTTCCGGTGGACAATTATTTGGTATTTTATAAGACAAATGATGAAAATGAAATAGTGTATATAGTTCGAATTATGTATCGTGGACGTGATGTTCGCAAGCAGTTAAGCCGGACAGAAGACATTTCAGAAAATTAAAATTTAATATGGAACCAGAGGTTTGAGCAGTTAGTCTATGAAAAATAGGGGAGCTGCTTTTTTCATACAAAGTCCATCTGAAGATGTGTGATTTAATGAGTGGTGGGGGCAGGCACCAATGTGGTCAAAAAGCATCAACTTAAGGAAAATGTCTTAAGTTGATGCAAGATAAAATTATCGAGCTGTTATCTGGGCGGAACATATTGGTGTTTATGATTCCTTATCTTGTACAAAATCGGTTCTCATTTTTGTCAGGCTTCAGCTCATTTCATTGCCGCAACTTTGCAATTTATAATAGTTATCAATTGAATATTAACCTAAAATTCGCTATACTGAATAATATAATTTGTCGAAAATATGTTTGCCGAAAGGACGGATTGCAACAAGTTAATTATTTACTCATAATGAGTATCAGAAAATGCTAGTGTTTTACTATACTTATATTTCAGTCGAATTTTTAAGACGGTGGAGGGCATGAGTCCGAGTTAGCATAGGAAAAAGTGGTAAAGTATAAATTGTTTTTACTGCAATCTGAAGAGTTATTGTGAAGGAGAGGTAAAGAATGGATGAGCATGATGTAGTGGAAGCTGGAACTGATTTACTTTTGGGGGATCCTAAGTCAGCCTTAAAAAAAATAGGTTTATCAGTTTTTGATAAGAAACAGTTTGAGGCTATATTCGTATCAGCTGGGAAAACGGTTGCTGAATATGAAAAAGATAACACAGAGCAGAATGACATTAGGAAGATTTTGTTCTGTGAGGAAACTATGAGACTTTTAGCTAATGAAATAAGAAAGAGTAATAGTTTTGATTGGCTAAATGATTTGGATAGATGTGTTAATGATTTACTTTCTTTAAGTGAACTTGATAGCATCAATAAAGCTAGATGCAAGAAACATTTTGAGGATATAGTAATTTATCAAATTAAAAAGTTATTTCCGCAAAGGTATGGTTCTTATTGCCTGGGAGATATCCATGACAATGTTAATAGTTTGATGGCTTCAACGCAATCTAGTAACGAGACGCTCAATAAGATTCTTGAATTGATGAGTCAAAATGATGGTGAATACAATCAAAAGAGTCCAACGACACATGAAGACTGGCAGGATAAGAGTTCATATACCTTACATAAATGGCATTTGGAGAGGGTGGAAGTTGATGGAATATTTGCGCACAAAGATAGTTATACTGATGATATTATTAAACTAACAGAAACGTGGCAAAAGGAACGTGATGAATATCCGGGTTGGTATATTATTCCATATAATACGGCTGTAGAGTTAAGTATGTATACTGACGAGAATGGATTGTTACAAAAGCATGAGACGGAAGATATTGACGTAATGTTGGATTTTGCTTATGAATTGTGCTGGAGACGTATAAAAACAATGCTACCATATAGCGAGTATGAAGTATTTCACTTAAGGCAGATATGGGATAAGTATTATATAAAAATTAAGGAAAATGCCGGTGGTTCAGACAAAATACGAAAGTGGTTCTATATAGGGCAGATACTGCTTTCTTGTTATAGGGAGTCTATGAATTGGAACGAATGGCAGAGTCTTATGGACATTTTGAATGTCTATCAGGATAGTGGAAATAATGGTAAAGTCGACTTAATGATAGAAAGTGCTAAGGCATGTTATTTTCAGTTAGACATACCGAGTTTGAGAAAGGAGCTGGATCAGTGCGATATTCCGGAGGAGTGTTATGAACAGAGACTGTTGGTAATAGGACTCGAGTTGGAATGTGGAAAATTGGAAGAATCACTTGAAAAGTTAAAGCAGCTCAGACAAGATTTAAATCATAAACTAGATGAGAATAATGAAAATTATTATTTAAAAAGTTTAGAGGCATCAGTATTACAGTTACTTTCTATTTGTCAGCAGGCATATTCTTTACATAAAGAAATATACGAATTTAAACAAATGGGAATCGATGAGATATTAGAAGAGATAGAACGAAAAAAAGAATTTTTTGACTGGGAATCATGGAAAAATAATGTTGCTAAAGAACTTTTTAACCATTGTGTTGATAACCAATTTGAAAAGGAAACATTTGAACTAAACAGGAGTACAATGACCATATGTTCATATAGTCGTTCGGGTCATGCGGAAGGATACCAGCTTTATAAAGTGTTAGAGAAACTTGGAATCCCATTTAAATGTGGATGCGTTACTGTTATTTCAGATATGGAATTGTCTTTGATAGCGTCTATTTATAATTTTAATAATAGATTAGGTTTGTTACTGTTAGTTCGTTGTTCAAGTACAGGGACAATAGAAAAACTTGTTAATAGAAAATTTGTAATGGATTTAGAGAGTGGGTATATTGACGATGTTATAGATATTTTAATAAATGCTATTGAGGTTAATATCGGTGAAATAATTGCAATGGGAAATGGTTTCCCGGAATATTTAGCTGGGCATATAAGGGAAAATGTTCCGATATTATTGCAAAGATTTTCAAGCCGGGCATCTGAAAGGATGCAAAAAAAGGAATTACAGTTTATTCAGAAAATTATGAGTTATAGGAACATTCCACCTCGATTTGAAGTAACTCAATTAATGGATAAGCTATTACGGCAAATATCCGAACGTATGAAGGTTAAGCTACTTCCTCTAATGATGGAAACTGAGATTGTAGAGCAAGTAACAATGCATTCGAGAGTTGACGGTTCAAATGGAATAGATATTTTTGACTGTTATTTTAACAAGCAAGGATTGGATACTTTGTTTGAAGAATATCATGTGTTGATAGATGAAGATGTGATAAATTGGCTATTAAAAGATGATTGGAAGTCTGATTACGAATGGAAGACAAAAGTCGTAAGATTAAAGATTTTAGATGAATATCATCTTTTAAACACTAAACAGCATGATGAATATGTGAAGTTACTTTGGTCAAATATTGAAGAGAAAACTCAATTGCCAAAATTGGCCGGTTATTACTTATGGGTATATGAAACGCTACCATACATTGATGAATCAATTCCCAAATTGTCGGTTAAGAATTATTTTATTACAAATGATATTGCTAAGGATAGCAATGATTTGTATTTAAAACAATTGACACTTTTATGTGCAAATACGGAGCTGGGCTATTGGAATGAAAACGATGTGCTTATTATTATAAATAAGATAAGTAAATACTGGTACAAAATCGCAGAGAATACAGCAAATATTATGTTTGAGGATAATTCTAGAAAAGCTGTATATGCAATAGCAGCTGTGCTGGAAAATTGTAATGGTATGATTTCCGATGAAGCACGAGAGATTCTTATTAAATTGGCACATGAAATGAATGAAAAGGGGATTTACACAAAGTGTTTTGATATATTTATTTTGCGGGATGAACAATGGGAGCGTGATGTACAAGAGAATATTTTTGCAATGAATGAATCTCAATCAATAGATTCACTTAGAGCTATGGAAAAGTATATTATACGTTATCCTGATAGTGTTACTACCAGTCAAATGCTTGAAAAGATAGTCAAATTAATTGAGCTTAGGAAAGAACCGGGACTACTTTCTGCTATATGGATATTACATAATCTGGTATATACGAAGAATACGGTTATAGATACTATTGGAATTGAAAGAATAGATAGATTACTGTTTTTTTTGGCAGAATTAATTAACTACGATAATGCTGCTATGAAAGATATTAAGCATTGTATTGAGCTTCGACAGGCTTGTGCGGCTCTGGCTTTTAGACTATTTGATTGGAAGACAGTAAATTGCGGTAAGGGTGTGGAAAAATGGCGTGAGATTTGTAAATCATCTGATGAGGCAAACGAGGTACGTAATCAGTGGATATGGTAAATTTTGCAGGAACTTACTAGTATTTTTGGGTTTTTAGCTATACTATTACCCATGGACATTTATCAGGTCTGGGTATCTTACAATCCTGCATGGACCTAGAGGAATATTATATTTACTAAATACATTGGGAAGATAGCACAAACATTTCAGATGATGAACTTCGTAAAATCAATACAGCGTATACTTTGGTAAGGATAATAATAAGACACAAAAATAGCCACCCCGACCTGCAAGTTGAGCGACTATTTTTAGTTAATTGATTTAATGGGGCAGCCGTCTATCGGTGGCCCCCTTTTTGTATAATTAATATATCATGTATTGGGTTAAAATCCAACTCATAAATCGTAAGTAGGAAGGTAAGACAATGGAAGACGATACATTAATTAGAAAAATTCGTATGTCCTGTCCATTATGTGGCAAAACACATGAAGTTGAAGAGAGAAAAAGAATCGCAACCATTAATTTAAAAGGCGAGGATGTAACCTACAAAGAAAGGTTTTATTTTTATGCAAATGCTGATGAGGATGAGAATGAGAATGAATTTGAGACGGGAGCAATGACAAATGAAAATCTCCTTAATGCAAGAAATGCATATAGGGAAAAGAGGTAAAATATAAATTGTTTTTTTGATACAAATCCGTTATACTATAGAAAAGTGTAGCGGATTTTTGTTGAGGTGGAGATGTGAAAAAAAGTAAAACGAATATTTTGAATAATTTTTTCTCCAAAAACACCTTTTATCATTGTTATAGCGAAGGACAGGACAAGACATATATACAGGTTATTAATAGATATATTGATCAGCCGGTAGGAAAGAATAATAAGCAGCTTGTGAGTGAAATGTACCATGTTCTTAAGCAAGACTATAGAAATGAGTATTTTTATAAGAATACATTGTTAAATAAGCTGCTTTTGGGCGTGCATAGCGTAAATACAACAACGGCTCTGACAGAGATACCGATTGCGAATTCCAAGGCAGATTTTGTGCTTATTAATGGAAAGGCTGTTGTTTATGAAATAAAGACAGAGTTAGATAATCTGGAGCGGTTAGAGAATCAGATTAATGATTATTATAAGGCATTTGATCATGTTGCTGTAGTTACATATAATGATAATGTAGAGGCTGTGAGAACAAGGATTCAGAATATCGGTAAACCGGTAGGTATATATGCTTTGCAAAAGTCAGGAGTGCTTAAGACTATACAACGGCCAGAGAGATATTGTGAAGCATTAGATACTGGTGTTTTATTTAGATTACTAAGAAAATCAGAGTATGAGAATGTCATTATGGACAAATATGGGGCGTTGCCGGAGACTTCTGATTTTAGATATTATAATGAATGCAGGAAGTTATTTGTACAGCTTCCTATAGATGAATCCTATAGTGAGGTTTTGAAGATATTAAAGAGAAGAAGTAATATAATCAAGGATGAGTATGATAATATTCCTTATGAATTGAAATTTTTGGCTTATTTTATGGGCTTAAAGGAAGAGGATTACGAGAAGATTGATATTTTTTTAAATGAGGCATATGGAGGGGTGTAGAATGTATTTTCCTTATTTACGTGGACGGCAGTTTGAATTGATTGCCTTGAGGGAATTAATTGAAAATGATTGTATTAATAGTTCAATCATTCCTATTATTGAGCCGGTAAAGCCGACGGCTACTTTACTTAAGACGATAGAGGCTTTTGTGAGCAGAGACAGGGAAATAGCTGTAGTTATGAATCCGGAGGTTGGGGATTTTGTTGATAAACTATCGGGGCTGAGAACAGAAAATTCTAAACTGGCAAATAGTTTATTAGATTTACTTGAAAACTGCAATAAAGTGATTAAAGCTTATATCATGAATAAAGAAAGTGCTGTGTTTTTGGCGGGCAATAATGATAAAGAGAATAAACTGATAATAAATCGTGACAGGGATAGCCTAAATGATTTTTTGGATGTTTATGATGGTGTGTTGCCTAGATTTACTTTGATTCCGGATGATAGGGCATTTAAAAGAATGGTTCCGGATTCAAAAGTATTATTAGAGGATTGTTTTAACAAAAAGGTTCGCAACGTTGATTATCTGGATAATGAGGATGAATTCTTTACAGACAATAATATTTACTTTGAAGAAGATGATCTGGTTGGGTTTTCTGATTATTCAGTTGTGGGGGAAGAATTTAATGAGTCAGGATTTGCCCCGGTTGCTGTGGCAATACACATAATATATTTTGATGAGAATAAAGCATTACGAATCCATCATTTTGTCTCTGATTCAAATACCGGAATCGAGGATCCGGCAGGTAAATTCGGTGAAGCTCTTGAGAAGCTGGTGGAGTGGTGCAATAGGCATAATGTTCAAAGTACGTTGGGAATGAAGGGCTTTTATGATTGCTATAATAGTGGCAAATATCCTGGATTGGGAACTGTAAAGAAGTATTCTATAATGCATCATTTGGAGTTGGTTAGTGATTATTTAGGGGGAAAATAATAAATATGCAAATTGGTTCAGAGTGTTTTAAAGATGAACAGCTCTGCTACATGATTGAGAGCGCACAGAAACTGGGGAGATGTGATATAACAGGTAGGGACAACTGTTTTGTGTATGATACAGACAAGGATTTCTATTTAAAGGAATACATTGAAGAGCTTATTGATGTATTCACTGTTGCCAAATATATGGGAGTTGATGAAGCTGATGACAGAGTTGCATACATTAGTACTTTTTTATGTAGCTGGAATGTATTTTCTGTTGATGCTGATAGGATACGGGAGATTATTCGTGCAATCTGTCAGCAAAGATATAATGATGAGCCTGAATTATTTGATGAGAAAGTGACTATTAGAGAGCTCTTTTCTTCCGATGAAATGGAACAGAAATGTATATTAAAGACATATAGCTGGTCTGATTTTTGTTATAACATTAAGCATGTCAACAGATTCCATTCTCAGCAATTCAACCTTAAGCAGCTTAAGATATTGCTTGAAAACATGGTTTTTGATTTTCAGGCAGGAGCGTTGAATTTATACCGCTCCAGAATATGTGACGAAAAAAGCTATGATGAAGGCTATCCTCAAAGAAAAATGGGAGCACCGCCGATTGCTTTTACAACGTCAGGAAGGACAAACTCAGAAGGAATTCAATGTTTGTATTTGGCTAGTGATACGGATACGTCATTTCACGAAGTCAGAGCTCGGGATAATGACCGTGTTTCTCTTGGAACGTTCAATCTGGTTAAAGATATTAGAATCGTTGATCTGACTATGTTTGATAAAATTGGACCATTTTCAGTTCCTGATTTTGACATGACATGGTTTGCCATCAATATAGATATTATCAGAAAAATCGGAAACGAGGTTGCTATGCCGATGAGGCGATTTGATAGTGTACTCGACTACATCCCTACACAGTACATTTGCGATTTTGTTAAGCATCTGGGATATGATGGCATTAGATATAAAAGTACCTTGTCAGAGGGCGGAGTTAATTATGCTATCTTTGATGAAAAGAAGTTTGAATGTGTTGATGTGAAAGTGGTACATATTGAAAATATGCAATATGAATGGCATTATCTTTTAAAATAAAAACCAATAAGGTATTGCAAAGATTAGAAGTAAAAGGGAATGAGACAAAAAGAATTTACACAGAAAACAGTATTATCAAAGGATGAGTTGAATCGTATATATAAATATAGAAACAATAAGATTAAACAATGGGTTTTCCTATTAGCAGTAGTCTTATTGCTGTTAGTAATAATGATATCTTATTTGACAAAAGAGTTTATGAATAGTCTTTCTATAGATATAATTTGGGATATATTATTTGTAGTATTATTTATATATATAGCCATACTTTGTATGAAAAATATCAAAAAATTGAGAAATATTAAAATTGATTCGCTTAGTGTACGAAGAGCCGTAATTACAGAAAAGCAGTCTGTGAAAAGCAAGGATTTAATCAATAGGTCAAGAAATAGATTTGTGGCTGGAAAAATTGATGATAATGTTACTTTATATGCTATGTGTTCTCAAAAAGAGTATGAAAGAACGATAGTTAACAAGTCTATTGGATTATTTTTTACTCTTGTAGATGATACTATAAGGGTTATTGTTCTGTAATGTGATTAATCTTAACTTTGAACTATAACTAAGAAAAGCAAGCAATATTCATGCACGGTGAAAGAGCTCTATTGAAGCAAATTTTTATGCAATTTTACCACTTTAATGCATTAAAATTTAATGTTTTTTTTATAAAATATGCAAAATGTGACAAAAATCACTGGACAAAATGTCCTATATGAGGTAAAATGCATATATGCAATCGAACAGCACATTTGAAGGTTGTGCAGATAGTATTGGTTATATTTTGCGAATTGGGGGGATTTTTCATGAGAATATATCATGCTAAGGATTATGCGGATATGAGCAGAAAGGCTGCAAATATCGTATCGGCACAGGTGATTATGAAGCCTAATTGTGTATTGGGACTGGCTACAGGCTCTACACCTATCGGTTTATATAAGCAGCTCGTTGAGTGGTTCAAGAAGGGGGATTTGGACTTCTCAGAGGTTATGACGGTGAACCTTGATGAGTACAAGGGACTAAGCCGTGAGAATGACCAGAGCTACTATTATTTTATGCATCAGAATTTGTTTGATCATGTGAATATTCCGGTTGAGAATACTCACCTGCCAAACGGCATGGAGCCGGATTCACAGAAGGAGTGCAAGCGTTATACAGAGCTGATTCAGTCTCTTGGCGGTGTTGATTTACAGCTTCTTGGTATCGGGCACAATGGTCATATCGGTTTTAATGAGCCGGGCGAGTCTTTTGACAAGCAGGTACACTGTGTGAATCTTACAGAGTCTACTATTGAGGCTAATAAGCGCTTTTTTGCATCGGCTGATGATGTTCCGAAGCAGGCTTATACAATGGGCATCAAGACCATCATGCAGGCTAAGAAGATTCTTATTGTTGCAAGTGGTGAGGATAAGGCAGAGATTGTGCACAAGGCTTTCTTTGGACCGATTACACCACAGGTGCCGGCTTCTGTATTGCAGCTGCACAATGATGTTACGCTTGTAGCGGATGAGGCTGCATTGAGTTGTTTGTAGATGTTTTTTAGTTGAGAAGGTGCATGTATATGATAATAAAAAATGCAAGGGTATTTACAGAGGATGGCAGCTTTATGCAAGGCGATGTTGTCGTTAAGGATGGCCGTTTTGACAGTGTTTTGGAGAGAACAGCTGACACGGACGCGGCTGCTGACAGCACACAGCAGGAGATTATAGATGCATCAGGTCTTATCATGATACCGGGTCTTGTGGATATTCATTTTCATGGATGCAAGGGAGCTGATATGTGTGACGGCACCACAGAGGCGCTTGATGTGATTACAGCATACGAGGCTTCTATCGGAGTGACGAGCGTGTGTCCGGCTACTATGACCATTCAAAGGGATGAGCTTTTGAGTGTCATGAAAAATGCCGGTGATTATACTTATCATGGTGGTGCACATCTTGTAGGTATCAATATGGAGGGGCCTTTTATCAGCCCATCTAAAAAGGGCGCACAGGCGGCAGAGAATATCTTGCGATGTGATTATGATTATTTCTGTGAGCTTCAGGATGCGGCCCATGGCTTGATAAAGCTTGTAGATATCGCTCCGGAGGAGCCGGGCGCGATTGATTTTATAGACAGGGTAAGAGGAAGTGTTGTGGTTTCAATAGCACATACGGCGGCTGATTATGACACCGCGGTAGAGGCTATTGAGCATGGTGCAAGCCATGCTACACATTTGTATAATGCGATGCCACCGCTTCATCACAGGAATCCCGGAGTTATCGGGGCTGTGAGAGATTCAGAAAAGTGTCATGCAGAGCTCATTTGTGACGGAGTGCATATTCATCCGTCGGTTATCAGGGCGACATTTGCCATGTTTGGTGCGAAGCGCATGATTTTAATAAGTGACAGTATGAGAGCCACAGGGCTTGAGGATGGCGAGTATACACTCGGTGGACAGGCAGTGACGGTCAGAGGTCCGCTTGCTACACTCCATGATGGGACAATTGCAGGCTCGGCAACCAATCTGATGGATTGTATGCGTTTCACAGTAAGGCAGGCAGGTATTCCGCTTGAGGAGGCTATTATGTGTGCTACAGTCAATCCGGCTAAGGAGATTGGCATCTATGATGAAGCAGGTAGCATTTCTGCAGGAAAGAGAGCAGATTTTGTGCTTCTCAATGATGATTTGGATATTGTGAGTGTGTATATCGACGGAAAGGAGATATCATGTTAGGTTTTTTCAAGAATAAGTCAAAGGGAAAGGTGATCTGTTCTCCGTGCAACGGCAGAGTGGTTCCTATTACAGAGGTTCCGGATCCTACTTTTTCTGAGAAGATATTGGGAGACGGCGTGGCCGTGATTCCTTCTGAGGGCAGGTTTTACGCTCCGGCGGATGGTGAGGTGACAGCTGTATTTGATACGCTGCATGCTTTTACCATGACGACCACTCAGGGAGTCGAGCTGCTTTTGCACATTGGTCTGGATACAGTGATACTAAAGGGTGCTCCTTTTACATCGCATATTTCTGTTGGTGATCAGGTGAAGAAGGGCGACCTTTTGATGGAGGCTGACCTGGAGCAGATTAAGGCAGCAGATCTTAATGTCATTACTCCGGTCTTAATTGGCAACACTGCTGATTATAGTGAGATAAAGATGCTCAAAGAGGGGGATGTATCCGCCGGTGATGAGATTTTAAGTCTCGCGTAGATTTGAATATAATTATATAATAATAACGAACTTTATTGGAGTATCTCCAGTTTAGTATACATAATGTAAAGTCCAGCTAATAAATGTCAATAGTTAAATGAGAAAAAATCTATTTTATTTTCTGACTAAAAAAGGGCGGACTTTCCCCTTGGTGAAAATATCGTTTTTTGAAAGATATTGATTCATTGGGTTCATAGTATTTTATGCAGCTATGTCGCATTTAGCAGAATTGTATTGTTTGATATGCTCCTGAGGAGCAATGATTTTGAATGGTTTGTTATCTCTGAGTATTGCAAATATCATATTGCATACCTTATGTGAAACAGCTCCCATTGCTACGAGCTTTGGTTTTGAGTCACATTTTTTGAGGTAGTACTCACGAAGAACTGGATTTTTAGCTTCTCTATTACGGGAGATACTGATGCTTTGTAAGGTTAACGTGTGAATAACACGTCTAGCTATGGCAGAACCACGCTTAGACATTTGAACCTTGGTGCCTTCAAATTTACCGGATTGCTTTACTGATGGATCAAGACCAAAATAAGCGAAAAGTTGTTTGGGCTTTGAAAATGCTGAAAAGTCACCGATCTCACCCATAATGGATACAGCAGACAAGAAACCAGCACCTTTGAAAGTTTCAATCAAATGAATCTGCTTGACAAAGTCAGAATCTTCATTAGCATCAACAAGCTCGTGGAGTGATTCAAGAATGCTGTTGATTTCTTCATCATATTTACGTATGAAGCTGATATAAAGGCGAATACGCTTGATGTTGCTGTCTATGATGTAACCAAACTGATTTGCATCAGTTGCCGCCTGAATTATGGCATTATACTTATTTTGAGCATATGTAAGCCCAAATCGAGCTGTGGATTTGATGATATCAATAATCTCTTGTTTGTCTGCTTTAAGAAAAGCTGATGGAGAGGTATAAGTCTCCAATAATGTAAGAGAAGTGTTGATAGTAACCTTGGAAAAGATGCCAAGATACTGTGGAAACGCCATGCGTAATTCACCCTGAAGCTTATTCACATAGGCACTGCGATTATCCATTAAATCGTAGTATTCACGGCATAGGTTACGGCAGTTTAGAGCAAGATCTGAAGGCATAAGTGAAACCTTTAAATCAGGTTTCAAACCAACCAAAGCAGCTTTTTTAGAATCAAAACGATCATTATGTACTTTTCGTATGTTGATATTTGTGCTATTCTTAGTGATGATAGGATTAATAACCGAGCAGTTAAAACCCTTATCACGAAGATAGCAGAAGAGTGGGTAATGATAAATTCCCGTGGATTCGAGGAAAATGCGACTTTCCAAAGAATACAACTCTTCTGCTTCTTTTATTTTAGAAACAGCGGTTGTAAGGGAATCAATACTGTTATGTAGGATTTTGTAAGGTTTTCCTACGAATTGTTGGTTTGGAAGTGCTATAGACATCCATGAGAAATCAGCACCGACATCAATACCAACAGAGATGAATAGTTCATCAAGATTAAAAATAACTTTGTTTGACATGAGCGATAGCCCCTTTCTGATAGGAATCCATTTCCAATCTGGCAGGTACACAACCTAGCGTGTTATTCGGGTATGGCCTTCAGGCTCCCAACCAGCTAAAACATAAAACCCTGTCGAATGGACTAATTGACTTTATTGCAGGTATCAGTCACAGAAGTGACTTCCCAAGGAGGTGAACATTCTTTGTCCTATCCTAAGAGATAATACCTTATGTTTTATCTGGTGTCTATCAGGAACCGTCAGACATGATAATTATTATGGATAACATCTGATGAAGGAAGAATCCCTTCTTTTGTTATCTGATTTACAGAAACTTATTAACCAAGTAGTCTTGATTGACTACACCATTATTATACTAGGAGGTAGATGGATGGATCTTATCAAAATTGGAAAATATATTGCAGGTAAGCGAAAGTCATTGGGGATGACACAAAAGCAACTGGCAGAAAAATTAGGTATGAGTGATAAGTCTGTCTCTAAATGGGAGCGAGGCGTCTGCCTTCCAGATGTATCTGTTTATAAAGAACTTTGTTCAATTCTTGGTATTAGCCTCAATGAATTTCTGGCTGGAGAAGATATAGCCCAAGAGAATATAATTCAGAAGTCAGAAACAAATATTATTGAAGTAATTCGAGACAATATAAATAAACAGAAATGTCTGAAGGTTATGAGATGTATATTACTAGTGATATCTATTTGTGCGGTAGCAGTAATCGGATTTATTATATACCGATTGAAAAAACCACAGAATTACATTTCTCCTATTGCAAAGGATAGCATAGAAATGCAGACAGCAGAACTGCTTGCTGGACCAGATGGAGCATTCATTTACAAGTTTGTCA
>ERZ780148.1012-NODE-1012-length-20680-cov-3.054255_pt1 | contig 20680 bp, 9 predicted proteins | sample MGYA00510984_ERZ780148 | MGnify/ENA primary metagenome ERZ780148 (study PRJEB29588, sample SAMEA2160902) | human gut metagenome | biome: human gut; feature: human-associated habitat; material: faeces | place: Denmark | collected 2008/2010 ...
AGTCCTTCCCTATCACTAGGAAAGAACTTTCAAAAAGCAAGGGAGATTCACTCCCTGCCAAATCCCCATCTATTTAAACGATCAAACCGACCTATTTCAAATTTAAGGCGCTTCTCTCGGCAGCTATAGATGCTTTTGCCGGAGTAGACTTGCGGGAACAATAATTGAATTCCACAGACTTATCGCCATCGAATGACTTCCATTTTAATTTCAACTTAACCGTCTTACCATTCGTATCCGGAAGGCTATCCAATTTAAAAGCGACCAGTCCATCCGCATATGCGCCATATACATCGCCATAAGCGTTATGGCGGAACTCTACCTCATAAGGATTCTCCGGGTCCTTGCCTGTCAGTAGGTTTACAAAATGAGCCTTATTGCGGTCTCCCCAGATCGTCCTGAAACGGAGTGTCAGATATCCGTCCTCGGCGATGGTAACCCAATCGTTCACGATCTCCACAGGGTCGGAGCCATAGATCGAATCGTTGCTAGTCACCCCCAAATCCGGAGCGATTGGTTTTGTAAGGATACTGTCGATCCAATTAATATTTACGGCCTTGCTGTAAATTCCGCTAGACTCGTTCGTCTCGTCAAAATTCACCAACGCTCTCACCTCCTTCTGCCCGAAGGGAGAAGAGGTCATATTGACAGGCAACAAGGTCGTGCTATCATCCAATTGAAGAAAATATGAACCATCATCGACCGGCTTAACCGTCACCAACGCATTCGGCAACACTTTACTGTAAGGATAATCATCATCATCGTCCAAGCAAGATTGAAACCCCATAAAACAAGTAGCCGCCATTACACCTACAACTAATTTCCTAAAATTAAAGAATCCGTTCATAATACTTCCTTTCTAAGTTTATCAATTAAACTAATCAACCTTTTAATTCTATAAAATTAGAAATGCGTTTTAGGGCGGAAATGCTGCATATGTGTATGTTAATTAAACCAAACAAGGCATGTCTCCTTACTTCACGGCGAAATTATACTCGAAAGTATACTTATAAGAGCTTGCGGTTCCTCCGTCATTCTCATCGATAGTCATACCCGTTATATAATCTCCCACGGTGGTATAGGTGTATTTGTACTCAGCTTTCACCCCGCTCTGGTTAGGGATCGTATAGGTGTAGGCACGGATCGGAAGATTCCGGTTTTGGATACCATATAACAAATTCAGAGGTGTTACAGACTCAAAGCCAACCGGCGAGAAAGAACCGATCACTCGCAGAGGGAAGTTCTTAGGAGCCTCCGCCACGCTATACTCGTACCTCATCTCCCGGCTATCCAATGACTGGGCATATAGAACCACGTTGCCGTTCTCCCATGTATATTTCTCGTACTCCGGATAACTTCTCTCCTCGTATCCCGTCCCAAACTCTTTCGGCCAACGGGCATTCCAAGAAGTCAACACCCAATTCGAGCCTGAATAACGATAGGAATATTCATCGCTTACATAGATCTCGTTGCTGGCGTATGGATTCTCTTGAGAGATCTTCTTACTTGTAATTACATTTCCGCTTAACGTATATTCCTCTATAACCTCACCGGAATGAATGCCTGTGACAGAGAATTTACCATCCGAATAAATGAACAATAACTTATCCACTCCCAAATTTATATTTGAGATCTTGCCATCGCTCGTATAATTGATATCAGCGGTAAAAAGCGGGCTTGAAGCTCCGTCTTTATAACAAGAAACTTTCGTTAGCTTATTCAATTCCGGAACAACGGGATCGTCATCGTCTCCGCAGGCCGTCAGGCTAGCGGCCCCTATTAGTAACAAAAATAGATACTTCTTCATCATTCTTTCGTGTTTTAATCTGTTACGGCAAAAATAGGGCTTTTAAATGAATAACCACTAAAGTAACCTATTTTAAGTGTTCCTGTTTGAAAAAATGCTTCTAAAATCGTAGTTTTGCTCCATCAATATCAAAGATAACGATCTATCTTAAAATAGTTTACAATAAGTAATAATGTAAGATAAACAATATCTAAAATTTAATAACATGAAAATGAAACAACTGACAGTAGCGATGATCACCCTCCTACTCACCGCCTCTTGTAGTGAAAAACAACAAGATTACCCTTTCCGGAATCCGGATCTTCCCTTGGAAGAACGTATCGACGACTTACTATCCCGACTGACACCGGAGGAGAAAATCGGCCAAATGATGAACGTAACCCCCGCCATCGAGCGTTTGGGAATCCCGACTTACGACTGGTGGAACGAGGCTCTTCACGGCGTGGCTCGTGCCGGACGTGCGACCGTATTCCCGCAAGCGATCGCCATGGCGGCTACCTTCGATGATAACGCCGTTCACGAGACCTTCACGATGGTCAGCGATGAGGCCCGTGCCAAATACCATCAATACCAAAAGGACAAGGAGTACGACCGTTACAAAGGTCTTACTTTCTGGACCCCGAATATCAATATCTTTCGTGACCCTCGCTGGGGACGGGGTATGGAAACTTATGGAGAGGACCCTTACTTGACCGAGAAGATGGGTGTAGCCGTAACCCGTGGATTGCAAGGTGATGATCCGAATTATTACAAGACACACGCTTGCGCCAAGCATTACGCCGTACACAGCGGTCCGGAATGGAACCGTCATGAGTTTGACGTAGAGGCTACTCCTCGTGATCTGTACGAGACGTATCTTCCAGCTTTCGAGGCATTGGTTAAGGAGGGCGATGTACAAGAGGTAATGTGCGCCTATAACCGTTTTGAGGGCAAACCTTGCTGTAGCAGCGACAAATTATTGATCGATATCTTGCGTAATAGCTGGGGATACGACAATATCATCCTCTCCGACTGCGGTGCTATCGATGATTTCTGGAGAAAAGACAAAAATACGCCTCGCCATGAGACGCACCCGGACGCTGAGAGCGCATCCGCCGACGCCGTATTGAACGGTACCGACCTAGAATGTGGCGGTAGCTACCGTGCGCTAAACAAAGCCTTGGCCGACGGTAAGATCTCGGAGAAAGATCTGGACGTATCCTTACGCCGCCTGCTGAAAGGTCGCTTCGAGCTAGGTATGTTCGATCCGGACGAGCGGGTTCCTTATTCTAAAATACCTTACAGCGTAGTCGAGAGCCCGGAGCATATCGCCAAGGCACTGGATATGGCACGTAAAAGTATCGTTTTGTTGAAGAACAAGAATAATATGCTTCCTCTGGACAAGAATATCAAGAAGATCGCCGTAGTCGGACCGAACGCAGCGGACTCGACCATGCTATGGGCCAACTACAACGGCTTCCCGACCAAGACCGTCACGATCGTGGAAGGTATCCGCAATAAAGTCCCGAACGCAGAGGTTATCTACGAGCTGGGTTGCAACCATACCGCCGATTTTGTCGTGACAGACCTAGGTAGCCACGTATCTTCCACGGCGGGACAAGGCTTCGCCTCCGAATTCTTCAACAATACCGAGTTCGAGGGTACCCCCGCCTACAAGGGATTAGCGAAAGAGCTTCATTATACCACCGGAGGTAACACCCAATTCGCCCCGAACGTAAACTTGACAAACTTCACGGCTCGCTTTACGGGCGAGTTCGAGTCTCCGATAGATGGTCCGGTCGAGTTCAAACTATCCGGAAACGACGCATTCCGCCTGTATATCGATACGGCTAAAGTCGCCGAAGTATGGGAAAACGAATATGGAGCAGAAAAACTCTATACGCTAAACGCTAAGAAAGGTGAGAAATATCCCATAAAGATCGAATATATGCAACGCACGGGTAGCGCTGACCTCAACTTCCAGATCGGTACGCGTCGACCTGTCGATTATGCCGCCACTGCCGCTAAAGTCAAAGATGCAGATGTGATTGTCTATGTCGGAGGTATTTCGCCTCGCTTGGAAGGTGAAGAAATGCCAGTCAACGTGGAAGGTTTCAAGAAAGGAGACCGCACCAATATCGAGATACCGAAAGTACAACAAGAAATGGTAAAAGCACTGAAAGCAACGGGTAAACCGGTTGTCTACGTGCTTTGTACGGGTAGTGCCCTGGCTTTAAACTGGGAAGACGCCAACATCGACGCCATTCTGAATGCCTGGTATGGCGGACAAGAAGCCGGGACAGCGGTTGCCGACATCCTGTTTGGCGACTACAATCCGTCAGGTCGCTTGCCAGTCACATTCTATAAATCGATCGACCAGTTGCCGGACTTTGAAGATTACAGCATGAAAGGTCGTACCTATCGTTATATGACCGAAACACCACTTTATCCGTTCGGATACGGCTTGAGCTACACGAACTTTGCCTATCGGAATGCGAAGCTGTCTTCTGGCAAGATTACCAAAGACCAATCTGTCACACTGACGTTCGACATTGCCAACACCGGCAAAATGGATGGTGACGAAGTCGCACAAATCTACATCAAAAATCCGAACGATCCGGAAGGGCCGATCAAAGCGCTGAAGGCTTTCTTGCGTGTACACGTAAAAGCTGGCGACAGCCAGGAAGTCAACATCGAGCTGACACCCGAAGCATTCCACTCTTTTAACGACAATACACAAACGATGGAAGTCCGTCCCGGAAAATATCAGATACTTTACGGCGGTTCATCAGACGAAAAAGCCTTAGAGAGATTAGAGTTGACAATCGAATAAAAACAAATGCCGCAGGTCTCCGGATAATCCGAAAAAAACCTGCGGCATTCTATCTATTCCATAACCCTATGCATTACGCCTCCTAACCCATAAGATTAAAGGGCGTAACCCTATGGATCTTATCCAATATACGTCTCCATAAATTTGGCACCCGGAACCGGTGAAATCGTCACGACATCCGTATCTGCCGGAATCAGGACCGTTTGTCCTTGGTGAATATAAATTTCATTGCCTTTATTGTCACGGATAGAAGCTTTACCCTCCATACAAATATAAACGACGAAAGAATCCAGTTCGGAGAAATCACGAACCATGATCGTATCGACATCCAGCAAATTCGTTGTAAAATACTTGCAGGCTGCAAGCTCTACAGTCGCATTCGTATGAGCTTTGTAATGGGTGCGGTAGTCCGGATACAAGGTATAGTCGATCGCATCCTTTGCCAGTTCGGTATGCAATTCACGCCCTTTGCCATCCGGTCCCTTACGGTCATAATCATATATACGATAGGTGATATTGCTCGTCTGCTGGATTTCAGCAATAAAGCAACCGGCTCCGATAGCGTGTACACGGCCCGCGGGCAGGAAGAATACATCGCCAGGATTCACCTCGTATCGTTGTAACACATCCATGATCGTATTATCCTCGACACGTTTCACGTATTCATCCGCATTGATCTGCTTTGAAAAGCCTGAATATAAGCCGGCACCTTTGGCTGCATTGATCACATACCACATTTCTGTCTTGCCAAAAGAATTATGGCGTTTCTTTGCCAATTCATCATCCGGATGAACCTGAATAGACAAATTATCACGTGCATCGATAAACTTGATCAACAAAGGGAATATGGAACCAAATTGTTCGACCACCTTTTCCCCTAACAGTTGCTTGCCATATGTACGGATCAGTTCATCTAGCGTTTTACCTTCAAGTGCACCATTATCTACAACAGAATAATTGCCCTCTACATGTGAAAGTTCCCAACTTTCGCCAATACCTTCCTGCACCGGAGTGATGCCCTTAAACGGGCAAATGTCAGAGCCTCCCCAGATAATCTTCTTGAGGATAGGCTTAAATGTCATTGGATATAACATATTTGATTTTTGATTTATCAGATTTATAATTTATGATTTACGCATTGACCACAAATCATAAATTATAAATCACAAATTATTTCGCTTTCTTTACTTTCTTCAATACAACAGCGCTGCGTGCCGGAATGTATAATTTGAGCCATTCTTTTTTCTCTTTTTTATACAATGGATCGAATTGCGTGAAATGATGAATGGTATCATCCGCGAGCCCGAAGCCACCGAATCGGTTAGCATCGGTATTCAGAACCACCTCATATTCACCCTTAGGCACAAGGAAACCGTAATCGGCAAACGATTTTGTCGGATTGAAATTGAATACGAACACCAAGTCTTTTCGCATATAAGCCAAAATCTGATCCCCATCGTTATCCCAGACTTTCTGTATCGGAGTGGACTGGAAGTTCTTCACGCTACGGATCAATTCCAACATTTCACGATCGAAATCGCCTAAGAAATGATATTTCAAATCCATATTATCGACCAAATCCCATTGGCGGCGTGCATACTTATGCGACCAGCCATTTCCTTCACGCGGGAAATCGATCCATTCCGGATGGCCAAATTCATTCCCCATAAAGTTCAGATAACCACCGTTGATGGTGGAGGCCGTGACCAGACGGATCATTTTATGCAAAGCTACACCCCGTTCCACCATAAAATTGTGATCATCTTTCTGCATATGCCAATACATGTCGGCATCGATAAGACGGAAAATGATCGTCTTGTCACCCACCAACGCCTGGTCATGACTTTCCGCATAGCTGATTGTCTTTTCGTCAGCACGGCGGTTCGTCGTCTCCCACCAGATGGAAGAAGGATGCCAGTCTTCGTCTTTCTTTTCTTTGATTGTCTTGATCCAGTAATCGGGGATATTCATTGCCATACGGTAGTCGAAGCCATAACCGCCATCTTCATATTTGGCAGCCAATCCGGGCATTCCGCTTACTTCTTCGGCAATCGTAATCGCATTCTTATTGACTTCATGGATAAGCTTATTAGCCAACGTCAGATACGCAATAGCATCACCATCCTGATGACCGTTAAAATAATCAGCATAATTACAAAATGCTTCGCCCAGTCCGTGACTGTAATAAAGCATCGAGGTCACGCCATCAAAACGGAAACCGTCGAATTTATACTCGTCCAGCCAGAATTTGCAGTTCGACAACAAAAAATGAAGCACTTCATTCTTTCCATAGTCGAAACAAAGGGAATCCCATGCCGGATGCTCGCGACGGGCACCGCCCAGAAAATATTGCGTGTAAGATCCATCGAAACGTCCGAGGCCTTCTACTTCGTTCTTGACAGCATGACTATGTACGATATCCATAATCACAGCAATCCCCATACTATGAGCCTCGTCTATCAACTGTTTCAGTTCTTCCGGCGTACCAAAACGGGAAGATGCGGCAAAAAAACTGCTGACATGATAACCGAACGAACCATAATAAGGATGTTCCTGGATAGCCATAATCTGAATGGCATTATATCCTTCCTTCGCAATACGGGGCAGCACCATACGACGGAATTCGTCGTAACTGCCGACTTTCTCTTCATTCGAAGCCATACCGATATGACATTCATAAATCAGCAATGGAGAGACATTAGGCTTAAACCGTTTATGCTTGAACACATAAGGTTTCTCCGGATTCCATACTTGCGCGCTGAAAATTTTGGTATTTTCATCCTGAACGACACGCCGTATCCATGCAGGAATACGTTCCCCGCAGCCTCCTTCCCACTCGACTAGGAGTTTGAACAGGTCTTCATGACGCAGCAAACCTTCAGCAAGCGCAATCTCCCAAATGCCATTGCCCAACCGTTGCAACTTATACCGATCGTCCTTCTTCCATTCGTTGAAAGTCCCAATCATATATATAGCAGTAGCATTGGGTGCCCACTCACGAAAAACCCATCCACTCTTTGTCTTATGCAATCCGAAGTAGAGATACCCGGAAGCCATTTCCGACAACGTCTGTCTGCCGTTACCGGTCAGGTTCTTCTCTTTGTTTACCACGTATTGGTACCGTCCTTCTATTGCCTCCTTATAGGGGGCCAGCCAAGGGTCATTCTTTATTAGATTTAGCGACTCCATGATTTTTTGAGATTGGTTTCGCACAAAGATAGAAGAAAAAACTCACATATAAATAAAAAGTCCGTTGCAAATGCATAGGCTTAAATCAATTATCCGAAGAACTCCGTTTGTTCTTATTCAAAATCAATGTCGACGGCATCTTTTGAAGGGCCTCTTTACGGTGTTCGGATACGTCGTTCCAAGTGTTGTAGCCGATCAGCATGAAGTTATAGCTATTGAACAATCCCGGCGTCAGGTCTTTATCCGGTAACAGCTGGGTTTGTGGGGTGGACGAGACGAAATCCCAAAGTTCTTTGAGAATTTGATCATGTCCGGGTGTTGTGGTGGACATCTTGGCTACAATACCGACAGAACCGTGAGTCGCTTTCAGCAATGTCCTTGTGTAGTCGAGCAGAAAGAGATCTTCTTCGGAACTGATAACCACCAACGTATTGGTGGCCTTCACGAAATTTCGGTTAATAAATACACCGACGTCGCAATTACTGCGGGCAATAAACATCTTAGTCTTATCTTTCAGCAACGCACCAGGATAAAACCAGGATTCGGGAGCTTTGAAGCGCTTGAAATAACGGTTATAGAAGGAAGTACGGTAACGGGTAGCCGCGATATCGTCCGGCGAGTCGCTCATCGAGATGCCGGAACCGACCAGCAGGAAGTCAAATCCTTCGTTATTGACGATGTCGCAAATATCCTGTCCGGCGTTATTCGAAACCTCATAGCGTGTATGGATGTGCATACCTAATTTTTTGGCTCCATACAAGATCGGTCCGAAACTCACTTCCTCAAAATTATCCGTATGTAACGGATTGACATCGGACCCGACGGTCAGGTGTAGCGCCGTCAAATCCAGTTTGTTCTTTCCACGGGCAAACATCTGGTGAGCCACATCAAGCATAATCTGTCCATTTCCGGCACGTCCGAATGAAAGGAGAACCTTAAATATCCCGTCGGCCGGTTCCACACAAACCTGATGTTCCTTAATCTTTTCACGTGTCTTGAAACACAATTTAATGAAAGAAACCAACGGGATTGTCATAAAGGTCGTGACCAGGGTCATCAAAACCAACATGACGAAAATAGAAGGCGGCAATATCTTCATCTCATAACCGATCGTCAACACGACCAGCTCCATCAGACCGCGTGTATTCATTAAAGCCCCAATGTAAAAACTGTCTTTCCAGCTTTCACCGACAAAACGAGCGGAAAACAAAGCACCCCCGAACTTACCGATAATAGCCACTACGATGAAGATTCCACACATGACCCAAAGTTCCGGTGTGTTCAGCAGACCGATCTCCGTACGCAGTCCGGTCGAAACGAAAAAAAGCGGCAGGAAGAGCGCCAATGATACGTCTTCCACCTTTTCCGTCATGATCTTGCGGAATTTGATGTTCCCTGGCATGACCACGCCTGCAATAAAGGCGCCGAAAAGAGCATGCAACCCTAATATCTCGGTAAAATAGGAGGATACGATCAGTAGCAGGAACATCAGGGCCACCAGTGCTTTGTCAATCACTTCTTTATTATGGTATATATGCCCGATCATCCGTAAGAAAGGACGAACAGCAAGAAACATAAAAAGAATGTACAGAATGGAGAATAATATATTGTAAACGGCACTCAGCATACTACCCGCCTGAGCGATGGCAATCACGACGGCCAACAGGCACCAGGCAGTAATGTCTCCGTTGGCAGCACTTGCCAATGAGATAGTTCCCAAATGTGTTTTGGTCAACCCTTTTTCCTGGATAATCCGGGCCAAAACGGGAAATGCCGTGATACTCATGGCGATCCCGATAAATAGAGCGAACGACAGGAATGGTGTTCCTTTATGAGCATAAGATCCATAGACATAATAAGCAGTCAGCATACCGAAGAAAAACGGCACGACCGTACTGGTATGGCTGATCAGGATAGTTTCCTTCAATTTTTTACGAACTTCGCCGATATCCAGTTCCATACCGATGGCAAACATGAAAAGGATAAGACCGAATTGGCTTAATATGGTGATATTACCTAATGACTCGAGTGGAAAAAGAAACGCAGATACCCCCGGCAGAAGATGGCCGAGCACGGACGGACCGAGTACGATACCGGCTACGATTTCACCGATGACGGTGGGTTGGCCGATCTTTTGAAACATCCAACCGAACAAGCGGCAGACAATTAATATGGTAATAATTTGCAGAAGAAGGATTCCCATCGACGACTGGATATGGTGAGTAACCGAATCCCAGAACACAAGAAATCCCTCCCCCATAGTTTGGGGAGCATTTTGCATGGTCTGAACGGCTGTTCCGACCTGCTGGCTTTCTCCTTCTTTGACTATGAAATACATGAGTGAGCCAAAGACCAGGATCATCATCAAATAAAAGGCTATGCTTTTTGTTCCTTTACCCATCTGCTATCTCTGATACGGTTTCTTGCAAAAATAGCGAAATGAATTAATATAACTCCTTGTATAAGGAAATATTTTACTGGCGATTTTGTTTTTTTGCAAAAAGCCACTAAAGCTACACGATCCAAATAAGCTTTAGTGGCTTTTATAGTCAAGGTCAGCTATATTTAATTAGTATGTTGTTTTTTATTCAAACCCTGCATGTACACCTTTGATGGAAAAGGAATCTGCTTCCCGTTTTTTCTCTCCGGTATACATCCATTCGATAGTGTCTTCGTATGTCTTGCCGTCTTTGCTTGCAACGGTCTTCACAATGTTCTTTCCGTCTGCCAAGGTGACATTGTCTATAATATAATGTACGTCTGTATAACCTTTATGGATACCGGACAACTCTTGGCCGTTCAAGAAAACTTTAGGTTCTCCGATATTAGAATAAACGGTGATAGAAGTGACTTTCTTTTCGCGATCCACATTCCGGCGCTGTGTCAAGTACAAGACAGGATCTTCACTCCAGTTCGCCTTGTACCAGAAATAAGAGTCTTTCTTCGTCTTGCGGTCAAAAGTGACCATGCCCTTCATGTTACGGGCGGGAAGATCGCCGCGATTAGCCAGCGGAGTGGCAAAATCGAAAGTGTTCCACAAATAAGAAGCGACAATATACGGATGCTTGGCGATCACGCTCCACTGGTATTCGTGTGTCTTCGTCTGAAAAGTTTCCGGATAGAAAGGTTTCGTCCAATTCAGTGAATTGTCCAGATATTCGGTCTGATGGACAATGTTGGCGTCGGCTCCATACTCCGTCAGCATCAATTTCTGATCCGGATAGTTCTTTTCCAAGCCTTCTACCCAAGGTTCGATATCCTGCAATTTCTTTTCGTACCAGCCGAAATAACGATTCATTCCCTGTATGTCAGCATTCAAGTTGACCGGATGCTCCATGTGCCCGTAGCCATTTACCGAAACAGTGTAACGGTCGGGGTCTTCCGTCTTCGCAAGATCATGCAAGGATCGGGTCAATTCTTTTGTATATTCGTGCGGATGATAGACTTCGTTATGTAGCCCCCAAACATAGATGGACGGATGGTTGAAGCTCTGGCGGATCAGTTCGCGGAGTTGGTTACGGGCGTTCTCGGCTTCCTGTCCGGAGACACGGTTCACGAAAGGAATCTCCGCCCAAATGATCAATCCTAAGCTGTCACAACGCGAATAAAGGTAATCTGATTGCTGATAATGAGCAAAACGGACGGTTGTCGCACCGATATCCATAATAGTAGCCAGGTCGAAGTCATGATTTTCATTCTTCAACGCACTACCCAGCCCCCACCAGTCTTGATGGCGGGTAACGCCGTACATCGGATATTTCTCGCCATTCAGATAGAACCCTTCGCCTGCAACAATCTCGTATTTGCGCAAGCCTAAGGGCTGTACCACTTCATCTATCACTTTCCCATTCCGGATCAGGCGACTCACGATCTTATATAAATAAGGATTCTTCCGCCCTTGCCACAATGTAGGATTCTTGATCTTGAAATCGGCTTCGAACGACTGTACGCCCTGCGGTGTCAGGTCAAACGAGCGGCTCTGGGTTGCTACCAGTTTCCCTTCTTGATCATAAATCGTATTCTGTAAGGTGAGCGGAGCCGGTTGCAACGTTCCATTATCCAACTTCACTTTCACTTTTACATCCGCTTGCTTTTTGGAAACATTCTTCTGGGTGATGTAGACACCGGAAGAAGCACAATCGGTCACGCAGATATTATAAGGCTCTGTCACGATCAACCAAACCGGACGGTACATCCCGCCATAAACGCCGAAAAGCACATGATTGATAGGAATCACGTCCGGACGTGACGCATTGTCGGCTTTCACTATGATCTCGTTATCCGCCCCCGGTTTCAGCGCCGTACCGATCTCGCATGAAAAAGCAGAGTAGGCTCCTTTATGAGTTGTCACAAGAGAACCGTTCACATACACCTCCGCAACAGCTCCCACACCTTCGAAACGCAGGAAGACGCGTTTGTCCTTCAGTTCAGCAGGAAAGAAATAGTGCTTTTTGTAGTAGGCAGATCCTTCGTAGAATTGGTCATACTGTGTCTGCATATCTTTTGCATTCCACGTGTGAGGAATCTCGACCTCGGTCCATCCACTCTCCCATTTCGGCGCATTAACGGCCAGTTCCTTACCTGCCGGCGCTTTCTTAAATACCCAACCGGAATTAAACGGCTCGACAATCCGGCCTTCGGCCTGCATCACCAAACTGAAACAGACCAGCAACAAGGTTAAACTCAATACTCGTTTATTCATGATGTTTTAATTGATTGAGTTACAAAAATAGGTTTATCAACTTGTTTAACCGTGTAAAATCATCTCAATCCTGTTCAAGATCGTCTCCAAATCACTATCTTTGCGGTATAAAAGATATACAGTCATGCGTCTTTACTCATAAACCATGAAACTACGGATGATAAAAAGATTCTATACCGCATTCACTATATATATTATGGTTATGCTATATACACCTCCTGTATATAGCATAAATTTCTTCTTCTCCCACCTGGGAGTAGAAGACGGCCTGTCGCAAGTTTCCGTTCTTGATATTTTCCAGGATTCGGACGGTTACATCTGGTTCGGGACGCGCAACGGCGCGAACCGCTATGATGGCTATGAATTCGTTATCTACCAAAACGAAGTCAACAATAATGCAACATTAACAGACAACTACATTCGGGGATTTGCCGAGGACAACCGGAAGAATATTTGGATCGCAACTTCGAACGGGATCAACTGTATCGATTATAAAACCAAAAAGATAACCCGTTTTTACCCCAAAAGCATCAACAAGGAATGCACCACCAATATCATCAACCGCCTATTAAAACATTCGGACGGGAATGTCTATGCTTTCTGCAACCGATCCGTATTCAAATGCAGTATGAACCAGACGGTCGAAACGGTCTTCCCCGACATAGCAATCCCTTCACCAACCTATTCCGTAGCACAGGCTCCGGACAAGGACATTTATATCGGAACGGAGAGCAACGGCTTGTACATTTATTCCGAAAACTGGAAACTAAAAAAACACGTACCCATCGACGGTATCATTGCAACCATATTACCAGACAACAACGGGGATATATGGCTGGGACTAGACGAAACCGGAATTTGCCTCTTCAACAAAAACAAACAGACCTTTACATGGTTGCACAAGGATAACACCAACCTCAATAACAACTCGATACGCACATTCGTTTCCTACGGCGACAGTTCCATTCTGGTCGGAACATTCCGGGGATTAAACATACTGAATAAAAAAGAACTCACCATCACTCCTGCCAATATCAATATCGCCGGGAAAGGAGGCCTGAGCCACTACTCCATCCACAGCATGCTGATCGACAAGGATCAGACACTCTGGATCGGGACCTATTCAGCAGGAGTCAATTATCATAGTCCCTTTTACAGGCCGGTTTCCTATATCACGCCAAACGAATATGCCGGCATCATCGGCAAAGGTCAACAAGACAAGGACGGGAACATGTGGTTTGCAACAGAAGGTGCAGGATTGTTTTACTATAACCCGGAAAACGGGCGACAACAGCTTTATCCCATCAAACCTCTTCACGAAGGGAATTATGAGATTAATATCATCAAATCGATCCTGATACAAGGAGACTCGATCTTGTGCTCTACCCATTTCGGGTCAGTCTATTTGTTTTCCATTCGGGATAAACAGTATAAAAAGCTATACGACTTCCAGCACAACGACATTTTCTCCCTATACATCGATAAAAGCAAACGGCTCTGGATACCGACAAACAGCAGCCAGAACTTAGTGATGGTCGACAAGGGAAAGCAAACCAACCGGTTCATGGCCAACGGCATTTCCCGCTCTTTCAAATGGGTTACTGTTATCCATGAACTTGAACCAGAGCTGTTTTTGTTCGGTACATTGTCTGACAGCCTTTATCTGTACGACATGAAGAAAGAAACCGTCCGCAACCTTTCCTCCGAACTGCAACCGGATCCCAAATTCGAAAAGTTGGGAAATATCACGGCCATTACGCAGGACAATGAAGACTACGTCTGGATTGCGACCAATAAAAACGGCTTATACCGCCTGAACCGGAACCTGAAATTGGCCAAACACTATCAGAAAAAGGACGGGCTGTCCGACAGCTATATTAACTCACTTACGATCGACCAGCATCAAAATATCTGGGTAACGACAGGAAAATCCATATATAAACTGAATCGCACAACCGATACTTTCAGTGAAATGAAAATAGCCGATACCCCGGCAATGGAGTTTACACGATTTTCAGGCAACAGCATTTCTGCCGACGGCAGCATCTATTTCCCCGGAGACAAAGGGGTCCTTTTCTTCAATCCGGACAAGATCATGGTGAATCCCAACATTCCGCCCGTAGATATCACTTCCCTGATTGTAAATAATAAAGACGACGTGACTGGAAACATTGAGGACGGGGAGATTACGCTCACTTCCGATCAGAATAACATCACGTTCAGATACACGGCGTTAAACTTTATCCATTCCGAACGGAACCAGTATGCCTACAAGCTGGAAGGAGCCGATCCGGCATGGCACATGGTCGGAAACCGACGGGAGGCTTATTACAGCAACTTGGCTCCCGGCACCTATACATTCCGGATCAAAGCCTCAAACAACGACAACATATGGAATCCCGAAGAAGCAACACTACGCATCACAATCGATCCGCCTTTCTACAAGACTTGGTGGGCTTACCTCTTATACTTTTGTATAATCACATTCGTCATCGTGAGAATCATTCGTCATCAGCACGATAAACACGAACGGGAACGGGAACTTCGCTACAAACAGATGGAGCAGGATAAGGTCAACGAATTGCATGAGGAACGGATGCGTATGTTCACCAATTTCTCACATGAACTGCGTACTCCCCTGACGCTCATCATTAACCCGCTAAACGACCTGATGCAGTACGTATCTTTCTCGCCTGAAATAAAGGAGACACTTCAGTTGATCAAAAAGAATACCGGACGGATGTTGCTTTTAGTCAATAATCTGATGGATATACAAAAATACGAAGCGGGCAAAACAGTCCTACAAAAGACCAGTTTTAATTTTTCCTCCTTTATCCGCGAGATGTATCACTCTTTCGAGAGCGTGGCTGACAACCGGGAGATCCGTTTCGTGTTGGACAACGAGCTACCGGAAACATATAAGGTTTGTTTTGACGAAGCGGAGATCGAAAAGGTATTCTTCAACCTGCTCTCCAATGCCTTCAAATTTACACCTTCGGAAGGACAGGTGACCATCCGTGTCAACACGGTCACACAGGCGGAATGTGAACTGCTCCCCCATTTCCCAGTTCAATACAGCTCCATCCTGGTAGAAGCTGGATACCTGTTTATCGAGGTGATAGACACCGGAAAAGGTTTCAGCGAACAGGAAGCAGAAAAGATTTTCGAACCTTTCTATCGTTCACAAGAAGATATACACCGGCAGATTTCCGGTACAGGTATCGGGCTCAGCTTGACACGCTCCATCATTTTGCAGCATAACGGTTGCATCTGGACCGAAAGTTCGGAAACGGAAGGCACCCGCTTTATGTTCCTTCTTCCCGACACCGAAAAACAGGAAGAAGGGGAGAACGAATCTCCCGTCCTATCCAAGTCCGCCGAAATCAGTAAAAAGTTCGATTTGCTGGTCGAAGAGACCCAGAACAAAAATAAGCAGACGGTTTTGCTGGCCGATGACAATCAGGAAGTGCTTCAATATCTGGAACAACAGCTCAGCCTTGATTATATCGTGGTTAAGGCTTTCAATGGCAAAGAGGCATTGGCGATGATTGAGGAGTCATATCCCCATATTGTCATCAGCGACATCATGATGCCAGAAATGAACGGGCTCGAACTTTGTAAACGTATCAAGGAAAACCAGAACTACTGCCATATACCGGTTATCTTGCTTACCGCCAAGTCAATGATATCACAGATCGAGGAAGGCCTAGATGCCGGCGCAGACGACTATATCGTCAAGCCTTTCCAGATATCTTTACTCAAAGCCCGTATCCGGAACCTCCTTTCCCTACGCGAGAAAATGAAGACGATGTATGGGGAAACATTTTCCCTCAAACAGTTTGGAGTGGAAGAGCCAAAAGAGCACGATGATTTCCTCACTCGGTATATTGAGATTGTAAAAGCCAATATATCGAATCCCGAACTTGATGTATCAGTCATTTATGAGGCATTGGGAATGAGCCGGACTAACTTTTACAGGAAAGTAAAGACCGTAACCGGACTTTCTCCCATCGAGTTGATTAAAAATATCCGTCTGGAGGCAGGTGCAAAACTTTTAAAGGAATCGGACATGAATATTTCCGAAATAGCCCAGCACATCGGTTTTAGTAGCCGTTCGTATTTCGCCCGCAGCTTCAAGGCTGTCTATGGAATGTCACCGACAGAATATCAGGAAACAAAATCTCAAGACTAAGAATGCATCTATCAAAATTCATCAAAATAAATGTTTTTTAGCACGTTGGTATATTTTTATCCCCTTTTGGAATAAAAATACACGTGCTTGGCTTGCATCTTTCATTCTTTTGACATAAAAAACAAATAGAATCGACAAGTTAATTATTAATTGTTTAATGTGCTAATAAATTATGAAAGGCATGAACAGACAACTACGAGGGAATTTGCCTCCCAATGAAAAGGCAAACGGGAAGAATCGGTTTCTTTCCTTATTATTACTCTTTATGGCGTTTATATCCGTACAGGTATATGCGCAGGACGTCAAAGTTTCCGGTACGGTTATCGCGGAAGCTGACAAATTTCCGATTATCGGGGCTAACATTGTTGTAAAGGGTACGACGATCGGTACTGTTACCGATATAGATGGTAATTTCTCCCTTGACGTTCCCCAAAACTCGACAATCGCTATCTCTTACATCGGTTGTGAAACGCAAGAAATCAAGATTACAGGAGCAAAAACATTGAACATTGTTCTAAAAGACAATGCGATCGGTTTGGACGACGTTGTCGTTATCGGTTACGGTTCGCAACGCAAATCAGACTTGACAGGCGGTATCGTGGCTGTTGGCGAAGAAAAACTCCAGATGGTCACGACAAACAATTTGATGGATAAATTGGCCGGACAAATCCCTGGTATGAACGTGACAACCAGCAACGCCAAACCTGGTGAAGACCAGTCTTTGCGTGTCCGCGGTGAAAATTCGTTGAGTGCGGACAATTCTCCGCTGATCGTCATGGACGGTATCCCTTACAGCGGATCTTTAGGTGACATTGATCCGGATATCATCGAGAATATGTCTGTATTGAAAGATGCATCTTCAGCTGCCATTTACGGTTCTAAAGCTGCTAATGGTGTAATTTTGATTACTACTAAGCGCGGACAGAGCGGTAAGCCCAATTTGACTTACAGTGCTTTGTTCGGATGGTCAAAACCTGCCGATTTGATGGACCGTACCACCTCTGCTGAATTAGCAGAATTGACTAATGAAGCTGAATACTGGGATGCTATCTCTCAAGGCGCTTCTCCTGAACAAGCTGAAAAGAGAAAACCCTACACTCAGGAAGACATCCGCAAATATGCTGAGGGTTCTGATCCATACGGTCACCCCAATACTGACTGGTACGACTTGTTTTATACCGGCTCTGGTTTCATGAACCGCCATAACATAGGTATGAGCGGTGGTTCTGAATGGGCGAAGTATAGAGCGTCTTTGGGTTATGTAAAACAAGAAGGTATCGTTGAAAACGCTTCTAACAGACAGTTCAATGTTCGTACCAACTTAGATCTGAAGTTAACTGAACGCTTGAAATCAAGAATCAATCTGGACTTTGCCAATACATTGATGAAAGAACCGACTGACCCGATTTCTTGGTCAAATGGTGATGCTTATCAAGTATTCAGACAAGTAAATCGCATCTCTCCGATGGTTCCTTATAAAAATGAAGATGGTACTTATGGTGCCATTGCTGATGGTAACCCCATTGCATTCCAAGACTTGGGCTCTACTGGTGATACAGACAAAGACTACTTGAATGCTTTCGCTGAATTTTCATACGATATATGGGATGGTTTGAAAATTACCGCCAACGGTTCTTACAACATAGTGAATAGGAGTTACAAGCTATATAGAAAAGATTTGCAATATAATGCAAACAAATACGATGGTCCAATCCGCCTGACTAAGAGCCACACTAAGGAAATCCGCAGACAAGGTGATATCTTGTTGAACTACGACAAGACCTTTGCCCAAAAGCACACCGTAAACGCTTTGGCTGGCTTCCACACAGAACTCTATTCTTATGAATATGATGATGCTTACAGACAAGATTTTCCATCATCAGACGTAACTGATATGAATGGTGGTTCAGTAGTAGGTATGAGAAATTCTGGTTATACTCGTGAACTAGCAATGAATTCTGTATTCAGTCGCTTAAAATACAACTATAGGGACAAATATTTGTTCGAAGCTAACGTGAGAGGTGACGGTTCTTCCCGTTTTGCAGAAGGCAACCGTTGGGGGTGGTTCCCTTCATTCTCAGGTGCTTGGCGCATAACTAACGAAGACTTTGTATTAGGTACTGCTTTCAATGAAGTAGTAACCGACATGAAAGTAAGAGGTTCTTGGGGAATGCTCGGTAACCAACAAATAGGTAACGACTACTATCCGTACATCAATACATATGCCACCAATGCGAAATATCCATTCGATAACAAGGTAAGCGGTGGCGCTGTACAAACTGAAAATAAAATCCAGGATATTTCTTGGGAAAAGACTACTACTTGGGGTGCAGCTGTAGACATGACTTTATTCAACGAACTGCAGGTTACTTTGGAATACTACAACAGAAAGACAACTGGTATCTTGATGCAGGTAAATGTACCGAATACTTATGGGTATCCTGGTTACTGGGACAATGTGGGCGCTATGAGAAACCAAGGACTTGAGGTTTCTTTGGCTTGGCATAAAACATTGGGTGAAGTTCAACTGAACTTTGCTGGTAACTTTACTTACAACAAAAATGAAATTTTGTCACTGGGTAATGTAGACGTTCAGAAAGACAGCCGTACTATTCGCATGGTAGGTAAGGAATTTAATGCTTTCTATGGTTACAAATCAGACGGTATCTTTCAAAACAAGGAAGAAATAGCAAATGCTCCGAAATACACAATGATCAGCAACGACCGTTTAATTCCTGGTGATATCAAATTGGTTGACATAAACGAAGATGGTGAAATTAACCCTAATGATAAGGTAATCCTGAGTTCAGAAAACCCGAAATATACTTTCGCATTCAATTTGGGTGCTAGGTGGAAAATGTTTGATCTCAACTTGTTCTTTCAAGGTGCCGCTGGCGTATCACGCTACTTCACTGATGAATTCTATGGTGAATTTAACGGTGACTCTGGTCACCCTTCAAATCACTGGTTAGGCCGCTGGACCCCAGAAAAACCAACCAACAAATGGCCTAGAGCTTCTAAATTCAGAACATATAACTTACCGGAAACTACTTGCTCAGACTTCTGGTTGGTAAATACCAACTACTTGCGTCTGAAAGATATTCAAGTTGGTTTCAATGTTCCTAAAGAATGGCTGCAAGCTGTACATCTAGGATCTGCTAGAATTTACTATAGCGGTACTAACCTGCTGACATTCAGTAAGACTCCTCAGGGTATCGACCCTGAAGCTCCGGCTGGGTGGGGTGCATATTATCCGCATGTGAAGACTCACTCTATTGGTATTAATATTACATTATAATTTAGCAATTATGAAAAATATATATTTGTCACTTATTTCAGGTTTCTTATTTACAGCTTGTTCACTGGATAGAGTGCCGTACGATGCCTTATCTACCGCTACTTTCCCAAAAACAGAAGCAGATGTAGAAATGTTAGCTGTTGGTTGTTATGATGACTATGCCAACCAAGATTATACTATATACAATGACGTGTTCAGTGATAACGGCTATTGTGCCATCAATACTAACTGGGCTGTTTTTGCCAATGGTACAGCTACTCATGCTGTTCCAGGCATCAACTGGTATGACTACACCCTGATTACCCGTTGTAACAACTTCTTGCATCAGGTTACTACCAAAGAAATTCATTTCAATGATCCCCAACGTTTGGAAGTCTTGAAAAACGAAGTTCGCTTTCTACGTGCTTGGCGTTACTACATGATGGTAACTGCATATGGTGATATCCCTTTGATAACAGAAGTGGTTCCTTCTTTGGAAGATGCCAAACTGCCAGCTACTCCAGAAGCTGATGTAGTGAAATTCATCCTTGATGAACTGAATGATATCACTAAAGACGGAGCACTGGATGTAAATCCGAAACAGAAAGGAAGAATTACACGCGGTGCTGCTTTGGCCTTGAAGGTAAGATTGTGCCTGTTCTACAAGAAATATGATGAAGTGATTGACGCTGCCAATGAAA